>Ga0208640_1000004_pt1 | contig 132976 bp, 139 predicted proteins | sample ETNtaG_23_FD_185774 | JGI IMG/M metagenome (GOLD analysis project Ga0208640, IMG submission 185774) | Marine microbial and viral communities from oxygen minimum zone, Eastern Pacific Ocean - ETNP201310SV72 (SPAdes) (version 2) | ecosystem: Environmental > Aquatic > Marine > Oceanic ... | reverse complement strand
GCAGCCATGTCAGCAGCTGCTTCTGGATTTGTTTCAAGTAAGGATTCAGTCACACTGGTTGCCATTTCAGGAACAACTTCAGCAATCGCACCCGCTATGGAAGCGGCAGCCTCTGGATTTGCTTCTGCTATCGCAGTTGCAATTTCAACTGCTTGAAGTGGATCAGCTTCAGCGACTCCGGCTGCTATTTCCGCAGCAGCCTCTGGATTGGCTTCAGCCATAGCTGTTGTAATTTCAGCAGCAGCATCTCCCGCAGCTTCCGCCACGCCTGCTGCAATCTCACCTGCAACATCTGGCACAGCTGCAGCCAATTCCGCTACAATTTCCGCAGCGGCATCAGGATTAGCGTTAATAAGGGCTTCAGTAGCACCTTGCGCCGCATCAGGATTGGCTTCCGCCATAGCAACAGCCATTTCTTGCGCGGCTTCTGGATTTCCTTCAATAAGAGCGGCAGCAACATCGCCAGCTGCGTCAGGATTTGCCTCAGCGACAGCCGCGGCCATTTCAGCAGCGGCATCAGGGTTTGCTTCAACCAAAGCAGCGGCCACATCCCCTGCGGCATCTGGATTGGCCTCAGCGACAGCCGCGGCCATTTCAGCGGCGGCATCAGGATTGGCTTCCATCATGGCTGTAGCGGCACCGGCAGCAGAATCAGGATCCCCATTTGCTACACCGGCAATAATGTCTCCTGCGTGTTCAGGATGTTCTTCCGCCATAGCACTTGCAACTTCAGCTGCGGCTTCAGGATTAGCATCCGCAACACCTTGAGCAATTGCACCTGCCGCATCTGGATTTAATTCCGCCATTGCGGTTGCGGCTTCAGCTGCTTGTTCGGGCGCAGCTTCCGCTATCGCACCTGCAACTGTTGCAGCAACATTTGGATTTGCTTCCGCCATTGCCGCAGCCATCTCGGCGGCGCCTTCAGGATTGGCTTCCGCCATCGCACTTGCAACTTCATTGGCAGCTGCTGGATTAGCTTGCGCCACAGCGGCGGCCATTTCAGCGGCGCCTTCAGGATTTGCTTCCGCAATCGCAGCGGCAGCTTCACCAGCCGCTTCAGGATTAACTTGTGACACGGTGGCCACCATATCGGCGGCGTGTTCTGGATGTTCTTCCGCCATCGCCGCGGCCATCTCAGCTGCAGCTTCTGGATTAGATTGAGCCATAGCTCCAGCGATTTGTGCGGCAGCTTCTGGATTATTTTCGATTATGTTATTTGCCACTTCCGCGGCAGCTTCTGGGTTTTCTGATGCAACGCCTGCGGCCACTAATGCAGCTGCCTGAGGGGCCGCTTCAATCATCGCGGCGGCGACTTCTGCAGCAGCTTCAGGGTTTGCTGCAGCCATAGCAGCAGCAGCTCCTTGCGCGGCGGCAGGATTTGCTTCCACCATTGCGGTTGCAATTTCTGCAGCTTGTTCAGGGGAAGATTCAGCAACTGCGCTCATAACGGCGGCAGCGGCGTTTGGATTCATTTGAGCAACATTTGCCGCAAGTTCTGCGGCACCTTCTGGATTAGATTCAACTAGATTAGTAGTCAATTCAGCAGCAGCTTCTGGATTGCCAGCAGCTGTTCCAGCCACGATAGCAGCGGCGGCGTCAGGATTTGCTTCAACTAGAGCAGCTGCTACTTCAGCAGCTCCATCAGGATTGGCATTCGACATACTAGCTGCAACAGCGGCTGCAGCGTTTGGATTATTTTCAACTAAAGCAGTTGCAACTTCAGCAGCTGCTTCTGGTGCGGCCGTTGCAACAGCGCCAGCAATTGCAGCAGCAGCTGCAGGTGCGGCTTCCGCCATTGTCGCAGCAATATCAGCTGCTCCATCTGGATTAGCATTAATAAGTCCTTCAACTGCGCCTTCAGCAGCAGCAGGATTAGCTGCAATCATTGCAGTTGCCATATCCGCAGCACCTTCTGGATTTGCTTCAGCCATCGCGCCTGCTACTTCAGCGGCTGCTTCTGGATTAGCCCGCGCCACGGCAGCGGCCATATCAGCGGCATGTTCTGGATGTTCTTCTACGAGTATACTTGCAACTTCACCGGCAGCTTCTGGGTCAACCATTGCAACACTAGCTGTAATTGCAGCAGCGGCTTCAGGATTTGCTTCAACCATCGCGCTCGCAACTTCAGCGGCGGCTTCCGGTGCACTAGCTGCAACGCCTGCAGCAATACCAGCAGCGGCTTCAGGAGCAGCTTCGGCCATTGCAGCGGCAAGTTCAACAGCTCCTTCTGGATTAGCTTCCATCACTGCTTGGGCAGCGCCTTGTGCGGCGGCAGGATTTGCCTCAGCCATTGCGGTTGCAGCAGCAGCAGCTTGTTCTGGGGCCGCTTCGGCAACAGCGCCAGCCACCGTAGCAGCAGCGCTTGGATTCATTTGAGCAACATTTGCCGCAAGTTCTGCAGCACCTTCTGGATTAGATTCAACTAAAGCTTGAGTTAATTCGGCAGCAGCTTCAGGATTTGCGGCAGCCGTTCCCGCTATAACAGCAGCGGCAGCTGTTGGTTCAGCTTCCGCCATTGCGGCTGCAATGTCTCCTGCTATGTCATTTGCGGCATCACTGAAAGCTGTTTGCATTTCAGCAGTCGTTTCTTCACCTGTTGCTCCGGTTTCCATATCTTGATTTGCTTCTTGAGCTGCTTCTTGACCAGCAGCTGTTTGAGCTGCCTGAACAACCCCTTGCGCTATTTGAGCGGCAGCACCTGGATTTTGTTCAACTACAGCTGCAGCAATCTCAGCTGCAGCTTCCGGATTAGCTTGAGCTACTGCACTAGCAATTTGAGCGGCGGCGGCAGGGTTTGCCTCAGCCATTGATGCTGCAATTTCAGCAGCGTGATCATGGTCCGCAGCAGCGGCAGCATTAGCGATACCCGCTGATGCCTGTGGGGCAACTTCAGCCATTGCAATTGCTAAGTCAGCAGCTCCATCTGGATTTGCTTCCATTACCGCTTGTGCGGCAGCGGCAGCAACAGCCGGATTAGCTTCAGCCATCGCAGTTGCAACTTCTGCAGCCTGTTCCGGTGCAGCTTCAGCTATTGCACCAGCAACTGCAGCGGCAGCATTTGGATTATTTTGAACAATTGTTGCGGCAAGTTCTGCAGCAGCTTCAGGATCGGTTGCAGCAGTTGCTGCAATAATTTCTGCAGCAGCTTCAGGATCAGCGGCGGCTGTACCTGCAGTAATAGCATCAGCAGCTTCGGGTGCTGCTTCATTCATAGCTGCTGAAACATCGCCTGCAGCTTCTGGAGCTGCAGTGGTAACACCAGCTGCTATTTGAGTTGCCATTTCTGGATTTGATTCAACCATTGCAGCTGCAACTTCTGCAGCAGCTTCTGGATTTGCTTGAGCAACGCCTGCAGCAACGATAGCAGCAGCAGCGGGAGCAGCTTCAACTACAGCTGAAGCTATTTCAGCCGCAGCTTCAGGATTAGCAGTTGTCATGCTAGATGCAACAGCACCTGCAACAGCAGGATTTGCCTCGGCCATTGCGGCAGCAGTTTCTGCAGCTTGTTCTGGAGCAGCCTCAGCGACAGCGCCAGCAACAGTAGCGGCAGCTTGTGGATTTAATAGAGAAACACTAGTGGCAAGTTCGGCTGCCCCTTCTGGATCAGCTTCTACAAGTGCAGTTGTTAATTCAGCGGCAGCTTCGGGATTGGCAGCAGCTGTCCCAGCTATAATAGCGGCAGCCTCTTCAGGCGCAGCTTCCGCCATTGCGGCAGCTGCTTCACCTGCTTGTTCGGGTGCAGCTTGCGCAATAGCGCTTGCAATTTGTGCGGCGGCTTCAGGACTAGCTTCCGCCATTGCGCCTGCAATTTCTGCGGCGGCTTCTGGATTTGCTTCTGCTGCAGCAGTTGCAATTAGAGCAGCAGCTTGCGGTACAGCTTCAGCCATATCAGCTGCAAGCTCGGCAGCACCTTCGGGATTAGATTCCATCACTGCTTGCGCAACAACCTGAGCAGCGGCAGGATTTGCCTCAGCCATTGCTATTGCTGCATTTGCAGCTTGTTCTGGATCGGCTTCTGCAACAGCGCTTATTACAGCTGCAGCGGCTTGCGGATTTGTCTCAGCTATAGACATAGCTAAATCAGCGGCATGTTCTGGATGTTCTTCAACTAATGCAGCTGTTAAATCAGTTGCGGCTTCTGGATTTGCATTTATTGTTCCAGCAACAATTGCTCCAGCTTCATCAGGAGCAGCTTCCATCATTGCAGCTGCAACTTCAGCAGCTTGTTCTGGAGAAGCAGTTGCAACTGCAGCAGCAATTGAAACTGCAGCAGCAGGATTGGATTCAGCAAGAGCGCTTGCAACTTCAATAGCACCTTCAGGATTAGCTTCAGCGGCCGCGGCGGCTATAGCGCCAGCAGCTTGAGGGGCCATTTCAGCCATAGCAACAGCAACTTCTGCAGCAGCTTCAGGATTGGCTTCCATGACTGCTTGAGCAGCACCTTGTGCAGCCGCAGGATTTGCAGCAGCCATTGCTATTGCTGCATTTGCAGCTTGTTCTGGGGCTGCTTCGGCAACAGCGCCAGCTACAGCAGCGGCGGCGGCAGGATTTGATTGAGCAACTGCTATAGAAATACTTGCAGCAGCTTCAGGATTATCTTCAACAATAGCAGCTGTTAATTCAGCTGCTGCTTCAGGATTTGCTGTAGCTGTACCAGCAACAATTTGAGCACTTGCATCAGGGGCTGCCTCAGAAAGAGCGGTTGCCATTTCAGCAGCTTGTTCTGGAGCAGCTTGAGCTACTCCTGCAGCAATAGCTTGAGCAGCGGCAGCTACTTGAGTAGCAGCTTGAGCAGCACCAGCTTCCGCATCTTCATTAGCGGCAGCATTTTCAGCTGCATTATCAACAACTGCGCTTACAACTGCAGATGCAATTTCAGCAGCAGCTTCAGGATTAGCAGCGGCAGCTACTTGAGCAATTTGAGCAGCAGCACTTGGAGCTGCTTCAGCCATTGCGGCAGCAACTTCTCCTGCAGCTTCTGGAGCAGCTTGTGAAATTCCATTTGTAACTTGAGCTGCAACTTGTGCAGCTGCTTGTGCAGCGGCTTGTGCAACAGCTGCATCTGTTCCTTCAGCATCTGTTCCTGCGGTCTCAGCTGCGCTAGCAGCATTTTCACTTGCAGCAGTGGTAACAGCTTCAATTACAGCACTTGCAATTTCAGCAGCAGCCTCTGGATTGACTTCAGCAGCAGCATTAGCAATAACTCCAGCAGCTTGTGGAGCAACCTCCGCCATCGCACTTGCAATTTCAGCAGCGGCCTCTGGATTAGCTTCCATCACTGCTTGAGCAGCTCCTTGCGCGGCGGCAGGATTGGCTTCAGCCATTGCTGCTGCCATATCCGCAGCACCTTCTGGATTTGCTTCAGCCATTGCGCCTGCTACTTCAGCGGCGGCTTCTGGATTAGCCTGCGCCACGGCAGCGGCCATATCTTCTGAATGTTCTGGATGTTCTTCTACGAGTATACTTGCAACTTCACCGGCAGCTTCTGGGTCAACCATTGCAACACTAGCTGTAATTGCAGCAGCAGCATCCGGATTAGATTCTGCAGCAGCACTAGCTGCGGCAGCGGCTTGTTCAGGGGCAACTTGTGCAACAGCAGCAGTGGCTTGTGCTGCAGCATCAGGATTGACATCTGTTATTGCAGCTACAGCAGCAGCTGCTTGTTCAGGAGCACCTTCAGCTATGCCAGCTGCAATTGATGCGGCAGCTTGCGGCATTGCTTCAACTAGTGCAGCTGCAACTTCTGCAGCAGCTTCAGGATTTGCTTCAGCAACACCTTCCGCCACACCTTGTGCGGTAGCTGGATTTGCTTGAACCATCGCGGTTGCGGCAGCGGCGGCCTGTTCAGGGGCCGCTTCAGCAATAGCACTCGCAACTTCTGCAGCAACAGCTGGATTTGCCTCAGCTATCGCTCCAGCTAAAGCACTTGCACCTTCAGGATTTGATTCTACTAATGCAGATGTAACTTCCGCAGCAGCTTGTGGAGCGTGTTCACAAACAGCAGCCGCCATTGATGCGGCAGCTTCCGGTGAAGCTTCAGCCATTGAACTTACAGTTTCCGCAGCTTGTTCTGGAGCAGCGGCAGCAACAGCTCCTGCTATTTCAGCAACAGCGGTTGGAGCAATTTCAGCAACACTTGTAGCCACTTCTGCGGCAGCTTCAGGATTTGCCTCAGCTACACCAGCAGCAATATCAGCAGCGGCACTCGGGGCAGCTTCCGCCATTGCGATTGCCACTTCAGCGGCAGCCTCTGGATTTGCTTCTACAACAGCTTGTGCAGCAGCTTGTGCTGCTTCTGGATTTGTTTGCGCCATTTGAGCTGCAATTTCTGTAGCAGCTTCTGGTGCTTCTTCCGCAACAGCGGCTGCAACTTCGGCGGCGGCTTCAGGCAGGGCAGCAGCAGTTGCAGTTGCGATTTCTTCTGCATCTTCTGGATGAGCGTGAATAAGTTCAGATAATATTTCGCCACCTGAGTCAGGGTATTCGTTTGCTAACTCCTGGATTAAATCTTCTTGCTCGCTTTCAGGGGCATTGGATATAATTTCATATATTTGATCGACCTGTTCAGGACTAGGAGGAGTTCCTGCTGCAATTTCGCCAATCCCTGTAAATTCTTTTGCCATTTATTTTATATTGTTAATTTTTTTTTATCTCCTTGTTATTTCTTACAAACAGTTTTCCAAGAACCGTCTGCTTGTTGTTGACCAATGTATGTATTACTTGCGCAACCAGGACTTGCAGCCGCGTCAGATTCACCTGAACCAGCTTCGCTTGATCCGCTTATTGCATTAGCTAATGCCAATCTTGCTTGTTCTGCTTCGGCGGCCAGATTCATTTGTTCCTCATCGGTATAGTTCGTAATCACAACGCCTTCAACAGGCGCGGCCTCCGGCGGAGGTCCTTCATCTTCAGATGCTGCCTCAGTCGTTTCTTCAGTTGAGGCAGCTTCAGTTGAGGCAGCTTCAGTTGAGGCAGCTTCTTCGGAAGATTCAGCTGGTGTTGAGATTTGATCTTGCAAACTAGCTAAAGTTAATTCTCCTATTGATTCCAATAAGTCAAGTGCGGACTCAGTAAGAGCCGTTTCATCATCAATCAAAGTCTGTGTATCATCATTGACCGCGTTTTCAGCTGCAGTTACAGCCGCGGCGTCAGCTTGATCAAGTTGTCTTTCTCTTTTTTTAATTGTCAAAAGTTCTTCAGAGATAACTATTTTATTTCGGGCGAAATCTGTTGTTACCTGAGACACCTGATAATCTTCCCACAAATCACCGACAGTTTGTTTAGTTACATAAGCTTCTTCTTCATAATCTTTTTGAGCTGTTAGATACGCCATTTTTTTATTCCTATAATCTGCCGTATCCTGCCAAGGTTGCAATGGAACGGCTAGAGTAACTTTCCAATTGACTTCCTCTGTTCCGCCTTTTGTTCCAGATACATTATATTTCCACTTATAAGTAGATTCAAAGTCCAAATCGGGTAAAAATTCCGATCTAGCTGATACGACATCTTGTTCCGCGTCCTCCACATCAATTTCTTTTTTTACGTAATCAATATTTCCCATTGTTGCTTTATTCAATGCATCATCCAATGAAGTTGGCAGTTGACTATTACCTAATGAAGATAGTTCGATTAAATTCATTGAATCAATGCTATCTGGTGGTTCTATTTTAAAAACTTTGAAAAATTTATTACGGGCTTTTCTTAAATCACCTTCTGCTTTTATTTTATCCTTTTGCGAAGTTGCAAGATCAGATTTTGCTTGCAGAACATCTGAGGCCAAGCCTGAACCTTTTTTAACACGTGATTCTTCCTGGCCGGTTGATTCAATTTTACTTTCAAGTGATTCAATTTCTGAATCATATTTTTTTACCGCATCAATGTAACCAAGATATGCGTCAACCGCATCTAGTATTAATGTCATTTTTTCTGCTTGAAGATCTAAGTCGGCAGTTATGAAAGCATTTCTTTTTTGTCTAATGTCTGAACCAGTTTCGCCAAAATCATACAATTTTTGTTTAAGGGTTATATCCATTTCTTGATGATCATAGTGATCGTTTGCCGCCTCATACTTGTATTTGTTTTCATTACCTCTGATAAATTTAACATCAAGTTCAGGAAGGTAAGCAGTCCAAGCTGTTTTAATGTCATTTTTTGCTTCTTTAACATCAGACTCCGCACTTTTTATTGAAGCATCAGTATTGAATAGTCCTTCAATAAGTTCGGTTAAAATTCATTGAGAATGCGTTCAAAGAAAAGAAAATAATAAAAAAAGTGACTGTTATTCTAACTACTGTAGCCATAATTTTTGGCATAGAACCCCCGTATGTAATAATTGCAACCAATACCACAAATGTTATATAATCAACTTCGGTATTATACAAACTTATTATCAGTTTAAAAAATCCTTGATTTAAATCAAAAAAGAATAATTCTCATTTGCGGATTATGAAAAAAATCAAACATAGCTGAAAAACAAAGAATTTATAACTTTTTTCAGGGATTTCCTTGATTCTTCATTTCTTAAAACACTAGTTTGGTCTTCTTCAAAATACAATATTTCCGAATTTTATTTGTTTTCTATCAATAATTTAAGTGCGTTAGGATTTATAAAATCAGAGGCAAACTTATTAAAATAACTAACTTTAGGTTCAATTTGATCGCCATGAATAAAAAAAACTAATTTATTTTTCTTATAAATATTATTTAACAATTCTTCTTCTTGATGAATATTAATTGCTATGCATCCAACTGCATCAGGAACAAAATTTATAAAATCTTCTTTATGACAATTTTTTGCTAAAATATCTTTTGCAAAAAATAAGAAAAAAAAATAATTATAAAAAAAATGCTGATGAATATTTTCGGTAAAGTTTTGTCATGAAATAATTTTGGCAAAAAGCATAGGATCAATGTTTCCTCCGCAAATTAAGCAAATTACATTTTTTCCTATAAGTTTTGATAATTTATCTTTTACCACCATAACACTTGTAGCTGCAGCACCTTCCGTAACAAGCTTATGAAATTCAAAATTGAATTTAATACCTTCGGAAATTTTATCTTCATCGATTAATATAAAATCATCAATGACATTTTGTGCAATTTTAAAAGTATATTTATTTTCTAATCCAATGCTGCCCCCCAAACAGTCTGCCAGCGTTTCTTCTTCAACCACTTCAACCGGTCTTCCAGCTTTAAGACTTTCATACATGGAAGCGCCTCGCTTCATTGACACAGCTATTATGTTTACGTTTGGTTTTTGCGCTTTAATGGCTAATGCTGTACCTCCTATCAATCCCCCCCCTGATGTAGGCACAATAACTGTATCAACGGATGGCATTGATTCTAACATCTCCAAACCAATCGTGCCTTGCCCTGCTATGATCTTAAGATCATCGAAAGGATGAATTAATTCTATGCTGTTCTTTAATGCGTAATCTTTTGCGTATAAATCTGCTTCATCACTGTTTGTTCCCACAATCTCAACCAGGGCCCCTAAAGATTTAATTGCATCACAACGATGTTTGGGAACAAGACTGGACATAAAAATTTTAGATTTAATACCCAGTTGTTTAGCGGCATAGGCAACTCCCTTACCGTGATTGCCAGTAGAAACTGCAATTACTCCGCTTTTTTTCTGTTCCTCACTTAAGCTCAGTAACTTATTCATTGCTCCTCGCAGCTTAAAGGAGCCAGTGATTTGCATAGACTCTAATTTTAAATATACTTTTTGACTATCTGTTGATAGGGCCTTTGAATATATTTGGGGAGTTTTATGAATATAACTGGATATATTGTCGTGAGCTTGTTTTATGTCTTCAAGTGAAATCATCAGATTTAATGGGAAAATAATTTTCCATACCCGCTTATAGTATTATTAATGTCAACTGAGCGCAAACAATCCCAAATTATGGCTTGATTGCTGGAAATCACACACTTTGATATTCGTTTCTCCATTTGGTCCAGAACTTCCACAGCGCGTAAAGCGGTGCATGATATGAACACCGCTTCAGCATTTTTATGATCGATATTATCGATTGTTTCAATCAAGCATTTTGGATCAACGTTTGCTATATCATTGTCATACTCTAAATTAAATGAACTAAAACTAATAATTTCAATGTTATTTTTTATTAAATGATCAAAAATAGTTTTATTCACTTGTTCTGGATACGGAGTCAAAACGGCTATCTTATTAAGTTTCAAATTTGCAAACGCCTTAAGCGCAGCTTTTATAGGTGTAGAAACATAAGAGCCTTTTTTTGATTTATTTATTTCATCAACAATTCTTTTATCGCCAATGGCAACAGTGCCTGATGTACAGCCATAAGCAATTGAATCTATATGTTCTCCGGGCAAGATGTTGCCGGCAATGTCTGCTAAATGTTCGGCCATTTTCAAATAATTCTCTTCATTAAGAGGGTTTTTAAATGGAATTCTGTTTACATAAATACCAACATCTTGATTGTGGCATATACGACGAAAATCTTGCTCAATGGTGAAATCAGTTGAAAGGGTAATGACGCCAATTTTTGGATTGGATGATTTTGATATGTCTGGTTTTATGTCAACTTGTGAAAAATTTTTCATGGTTGATTTGGAAAATAATCCTCACACTCCCCCTCTCTATAAACATCTGTTGTTGAACAATGCAAACTGCCGCCAAAGGCATACACATCCCTGAACGGAACTGGGATTACATCCATACCAAAGCCTTCCATTTGTTTAATCATTTTTTCTTCACTTGCCTCAACACATATGGTTTTGGGATTAACAATTAAAACATTCATTGATAACCATATAGAAGAATAACACATCGGGGGAGGCGCGTTATGTATGGACGGGGCTGCTTCATGTATTTTCCATTTATTGTCATCAAAAATTTTTCTTTGTTCAGATGAAATTTTTCTATTTGGGTTTATAATCATCACTCCCGGTTTTATAGGAGTAAAACAAGCATCTATATGAGTTGGCATTAAGTCCCCCGGTAAATTAATTTGATGGATCCGATGATTAGGAAAATGTCTTCTTAACCAATTCAATCCATGTAAATTGGACGTAAAATTATTATGAAAAAATAAATCTTTTCCAAAACGTAAAATTTCAGCAGCATCAAAAAGAGGTTCATTATCATTTAAAATGAAATCTCTCTCTTCTATTTTTTTATATCTTTCTTCTTCTAATATGCCTTTTGGCAGATAATTGAATTTATAAGTTTCTCCAGTAAGTCGTGGTTTAGGAGCTGCTTCCCAGCGCATATCAGGATCTTCTTTATAATATTTTTCCAATAGCGGTCTGTAGGCTAAATATTCAAACCATCTACAGCGATACGACATTGGGGCTTCAAGCATTTCATTACCGACTGTTAAAATTACGTCCCGTGGTGGCATACACCCAAACATTCCTTCATTTTCCCAATCGGGGGTAGCTATAGGTTGACTAAAATCTATAGGTGTTGGTCTGTCCACTTTTACATCAAGAGAATTTAAAATTTTAACAAAATTATCTAATTGGATTGATGCTTTTTCAACTGATTCTGCTGATCTAGGTCCATGTGAACCTTTCATCCCGCTATCATCGCTTAATTTAGGTTCAAGAGCTGGTTCCATTGGAGGAATATTTGCCTTATCAGCAACACCCACTATGACATGCTTTAATTGATCCCATTCATTCCAAGAATTCACTATTTTCATATTTCTCTCTTTTCTCTCTTTTTATGTTTATGGTAACAAAATGATATAAAAAAAATACTAAAATAAAAATAGAATATTTTCAATTTACTATTATAACAACCGGAATGGATATCGCAAATAAATCACTTCTAAAAGACAAATGTTATATCAATGGTGAATGGATAAACAGCAATAGTAAGGAAACTATAGATGTCAATAATCCAAGCACTCTAAAAATCATAGCCAAAGTACCAAAATGCGGAAAAGAAGAAACCAATTTTGCCATCACAAAAGCCAATGAAGCATTCAATAGCTGGAAAAATTTACCAGCAATAGAAAGGTCTTCCTTCCTTCGTAACTGGTATAATTTAATTGAAAAAAACCAGGAAGATTTAGCTAAAATCATGACTTTGGAACAAGGAAAGCCTCTGGTTGAATCTAGAGGGGAAATAGCAATGGCAAACTCATACGTTGAATGGAATGCAGAAGAGGCCAAAAGGGTTTATGGAGATATCATACCTGACAGATTAACTGATAGAAGAGCTGTTATTATAAAACAGCCTGTTGGTGTGGTTGGATCTATAACTCCTTGGAATTTTCCAAGTGCGATGATAACAAGAAAATGTTCTCCTGCATTGGCAGTTGGCTGTACTGTTGTAATAAAGCCAGCTAGTCAAACTCCTTTATCTGCCTTGGCTTTAGCTGCTCTAGCAGAAGAAGCCGGGATCCCCAAAGGTGTAATTAACGTAATTACTGGTTCAGCAAAAGAAATTGGTGGTGAGTTAACTACCAATCCCATTGTTAGAAAGATATCTTTTACTGGTTCAACTGAAGTTGGTAAAATATTATTAGCACAATGTGCTACTACTGTTAAAAAAGTGTCGATGGAATTGGGCGGCCACGCACCGTTTATTGTATTTGATGATGCTGATGTTGATGAAGCGGTAGAAGGTGCCATGACAACTAAATTCAGAAACACAGGTCAAACTTGTATATGTGCTAACAGATTATATATTCATGAAAAAGTATATGATGAATTTTTAGAAAAATTTAGTAATGCCGTATCTAAAATCAAAGTAGGTGACGGTTTTGATGAAGGAGTGATTTCTGGACCTCTGATTGATGAATTTTCATTGAATAAAGTCAAAGATCAAGTTACAAACGCTGCAAATGCAGGGGCAAAAATTGCTGTTGGAGGCGATGTTCACTCGCTTGGTGGAAACTTTTTTCAACCTACTGTTTTATCAGAAGTTACTTCTAATGCTAAGATCACTTATGAAGAAACTTTTGGGCCAGTAGCTCCTCTATATAAATTTTCAGATGATGAAGAGGTCATTAAAATGGCAAATGACACGCCATATGGATTAGCTTCATATTTTTATTCAAGAGACATTGGAAGGGTGTGGAGAGTGGCTGAAGCATTAGAATATGGTATTGTCGCAGTAAACACTGGTGCCCCAACAAAAGCAGAAATTCCTTTTGGAGGGATTAAAGAATCAGGTTCAGGTAGAGAAGGTTCAAAATATGGAATCGATGATTTTTTAGAAATTAAATATATTAATATGGCTGGAATTTAACTGCTATCTATAACCACGCAGCTCCTCTAACTCCTCCAGAGTCCCCATGAAAGTTTTTTACAACTTTTGTTCGCAGTGTATAACTGAATACATAATTTTGTAGTTGATTATTTATGTTCTCATATATGTAATCAATATTTGACATTCCTCCGCCCAAAACAATAACATCTGGATCAAGAATGTTGACTATTAATGACAAACCTCTTGCTAAATGATCTACGTAATTATCAAGAGCCTCTACACATCTATTGTCTTTTTTGTGATAACCTTCGATAATTTGATGGGAATCTAAGTTTTCATTATTTATGGAATTAAAAATACTTGTAAATCCAGGTCCGGAAACATACGTTTCCATACAACCTGAAAGGCCACAATAACATTTATTTGAATGTTGTTTTTCTAAATCAGTTCGATTAGGTAAAGGTATGTGTCCCCATTCTCCTCCTATTTTGTTTATTCCCTGTAAAACTTTTTTATTTACAATTATTCCTCCTCCCACCCCAGTTCCAATAATTACTCCAAAAACAACTGGATACTTTTTACCAGCTCCATCAACAGCTTCAGAGAGAGCAAAACAATTAGCATCATTTTCTAAATTTATTTCTCTATCTAGTCGGTTTTCAAGATCTTTTTTTATTGGTTTTCCATTTAACCAAATTGAATTTGCATTTTTAACTAATGAAGAATCTACCGATATCGCTCCAGGCATTCCTATTCCAACTGATTCTACTAACCCAAATTCATTCTCAAATTCTACAACTAGAGATTTAATTCCATTTAATGTTCCTTGATAATTTTTTTCTGTTTTTATTCTTTTTCTTGATAATTCTTTTCCATTATGATCAATCAAAATTGCTTCGGTCTTGGTACCTCCCAAATCAATTCCGATTTTCATTTAATTAATGAAAATTATTTTTGAATATATTTCCAAATCGTCGGAATAATAAAAACAGCAAGAGCTATTTTAAACAATTCACTTGGAATAAAAGGTAGTAATCCTGCAACAATAGCTTTTTCAAAACCAATTATCGAACTTAAGTACCCTATCCCGCAAATAAAAATGATAATTGTTCCAAGCAATAATGGCATAATACATTTAATTATTGATTTGCCATAACCAAGATCTGCAAAATATCCAATTACAGCGGCTGCTATTGTCATCCCGTATAAATAGCCTGCTGTTGGTCCAGTCAAGTAGAGGAGTCCTCCTCCTTTTGCAAATACAGGCAATCCCAAAGCGCCCTCAATTAAATATGCTACAAGGGTTAAAAAAGATAGCTTCCAACCATACGCCATTGCAATAATTAAAACTACAAAAGTTTGCATAGTCATCGGTACGGGCCAAAATGGAACTTGTATTTTCGAAGAGACTGTTAACAATAGTGTTCCAAATAAAATTAATAAAATATTTTTTATATAAGTCTTAACTCCTTTTAAAGGAAGTAAGTTATTAATAAGTGTTGAATTGTTATCCATTTAATATCCTTTCTATATTTGTAAACTATAAAATATTTAGCTTCAAGTTTATAAAACAATCTTAAATTAAAAAAATTGATGCTAACCCTAAAAAAGAAAGAAAACCAAAAACATCTGTTATGGTAGTAAGAATAACACCTGAGGCTAATGCTGGATCAATATTTATTTTATTTAATGAAATTGGAATAAGTGTGCCCACTAAACCGGCAATGACTAAATTAATAATCATAGCTGAGGCGATAATTATGCCTAGCAAATTGTCGTTAAACCAGTAAGCTGATATTATCCCCACAATTAAAGCAAAAATAATTCCATTTATTCCGCCAACAAAAGTTTCTTTTATTACAATTTTTATAGCGTTTGTTGGGGTAAGTTCTTTTGTAGCAAGAGCTCTTACAGCCACTGTCATTGTTTGAGTTCCTGCATTCCCCCCCATTGATGCTACAATAGGCATAAGCACGGCTAATGCGACAACTTTTTCAATTGACGCTTGAAAAAAAATAATAACAGTAGATGCGGCAATTGCGGTTAATAAATTTACTAGTAGCCATGAAAATCTTGACTTAATTGTATTAATTAAATCTTCAAATATATCTGTTTGACCCACTCCACCAAGTTTTAGAATGTCTTCTTCTCGTTCTTCTTCAATAACTTCAACTACATCATCTACGGTAATTGATCCTATTATACTATCTTGATCATCTACAACCGGTGCACTAACCATTGCATACTTAGTAAACTGGTATGCTACTTCCTCTTGATCAGTTAGCACTTTAATAGTCCTCGTTTTATTATTTTGAATTTTATTTAAAATGACATCTCTTTTTGAACTCATTAAACGACCAAGAGGTACGATACCTGTAACTTTATCTGCTTTGTCCACCAAATACACATCATAAAAATCTTCAGGTAAATTTTCTGTTTCATTTCTCAAATAATCAATAGCATTACCTACATTCCAAGAGTTATCGACAGCAATAAATTTGCGTTGCATGAGTCGACCAGCACTATCCTCGGGGTAGTTTAATCCTTCCTCAATTAATTTTCTTTCCGAATCAGGTATTGAGCTTAAAAAAGTTTCTTGATCTGATACTTCTAAATCCTCAATAACATCAACAGCATCATCAACATCTAATTCACTAGCATCGGATGCCAACTTTTTAATGTCAATTTTTTCGATAACATCATCCCTCAAGCTGTCATTTAGATAAGTTAATATTTCTGGATCAAAAGAATCCTTGATACTAAGTATAAATTTACTTCTGTTGTCATCATCAAGATTTTGTATGATTTCTGCAAGATCAGCGTTATGCATTTCTTCTACATATTTAATTAATTCAGTTTTATTTTCATGAGTTAATAATTTTTGAATTGTTGTTAAAGTATCCTGAAAAGATTGATCTTTGTTTGACTTATCAACCAAGATGTCAGACTCAGATTTCATTTATTTCCTCATTTGGTGCGGCCGAGAAGAGTCGAACTTCCACAGGACTAATCCCACAGCGACCTCAACGCTGCGCGTCTACCGGTTCCGCCACGGCCGCAAATTAAATAGAGATTGAATATCAGATAGGGTATTAAGTATCAAATTAATATGAAATCAAACATAGATATAAAAAATTCTAGCCAAATTATTGAATATTCCGATGCTCTAAATTTTATGGAAAAAAAAGTAGATAAAATTTTATGCAATGAAGAAAACGAGATGTTATGGTTTCTTAACCATAATCATATCTATACATGCGGAACAAGCGCCAAAAAGAATGAAATTTTATCTAAAACGGATATTCCAATTTTACAAACTAATAGGGGGGGGAAAACCACTTACCATGGTCCTGGTCAAAGAGTTGTTTATTTTATGATAAACCTTAACAAGAGAAAAAAAGATATAAGAAAGTTTATAAATATAATAGAAAATTCTGTAATTTCATTACTTAAAGAATTTGATATTGAGGCAACAACTTTTCCAGAAAGAGTTGGAATTTGGATCTTAAAATCTCAAGGAAATATACTACCAAAAGAAAAAAAAATTGGCGCAATAGGTCTTAGAATAAAAAAATGGATAACTTATCATGGGTTAAGTTTTAACATTAATCCTGATTTAAAATTTTATGAAAATATTAATGCATGTGGTCTTAATAATTATTCATCCACATCTCTTAAAGATTTGTGTATTAATTTGACTAATAAGGAATTTGACAAAATGTTTAAAAAAAAATTTTTTAAGAAAATATCACAAATGTAAAAACCAATTTAAATCCTTTTCGAGTATTGGATCAATTTCATTTTTACAAAGAAATTCATCAAAGTGACTTGGCAATTTTGCCTTAAATTCGTATTCCTTGTCACTAATAGCAAATTGTAAAAAAAATGCATTCAATTTTAATTTTTCTAGATTATATTTTTTCTGTTTATTGTACTTCTTATCTCCGATTATAGGGCAGTTTAAATGCTTAGAAACTATTCTTAATTGATGTGTTTTGCCAGTTAGTGGTCTAAATAGAATTACACTTATTTTATTCTTATTCTTTAGAACTTTATATTTTGTGACAGATTGACAAGTATTAAGTAATTTTTTTTTGTTATCTATTCTTAATTTTACTACAGAGTTTAAATTTTTTGGCACGCCCTGACAAATTGCAACATAAATTTTTTTAATTTTTTGCTCTTTAAATAATTTTCCAAAAAATTTAGTAATTTTTAAGTTTTTAGCAACTATTAATAATCCTGACGTTTCTTTATCCAAACGATGTACTAGATTATAATTTCTCGATATTTTTTTTATTATGTCATCAATTGAAACATTTTTTTTACTGCCACCTTGAGTCGAAATGTCACTCCATTTATTAATAACTATAAAATCTTTATTCTCAAAAATTATAGATCTATCAAACTTATTTTTTATATCTTTTGGAATTTTATTATGAATTAGCTTTTTTATAATATGAAGATAATCATCTTTAGAGTAATTGAATATGTTAACAATATCGTTTTTTGTAACTTTATAATTCGCTTTTACTTTACTGTAATTTATTTTAATTAATCCCTTCCTAAGATTCTTTTCAATAAAGTTTTGATTCAAGGAAGAAAAATTTCTTTTCAGCCATCTGTCAATTCTAGTTTCTTCATCCTTTTCTTTAACTATAAAATTTTTTATCAAAGCAAAAATTTATTTATATTAAATCCAAAAAAAGCACCAAAAATACATAAAGAAATAGAAAGGAAAATATAAATAAATAACAAAAATAATTTTTTATCATTAATTAATTGAATAGATTCTAATGAAAAAGTGGAGAAAGTAGTAAAAGATCCCAAAATACCGATAATCAGAAAATATTTAATAAATGCATAGGAAGTTCCTTGATTCTCTAAATTACTTGCTAAAATTCCTATTAGAAATGATCCCAAAAAATTAATGAAAAGTGTACCAAAAGGAAAGTTGGGAAAATAAAATCTGTAAAAATTTGATGTTAAATATCTAAGAACTGCCCCTAAAGAACCACCGCTAGCAACATAAAATAAATTAATCAAAATAATTAAGATTTAATTCTGTTCTTCTTCCGTGGATTTTTTTTCAATGACTGGTCCGCTATCTTTACCTTTTGCATCTTCATCCCTGTCCACAAGTTCGATTATAGCGGTAAGCGCATTATCTCCAAAACGATTGCCAATTTTGATAATTCTTGTATATCCGCCTAAGCGATCTTTGTACCTTTTTGAAAATATATCAAAAACCTTTTTCGTATTTTTTTTATCACGCAGAATAGAAATTGTCTTTTTTTTTGAATGAAGGTCGCCTTTTTTTCCAAGTGTTATTATTTTTTCAACATATGGCTTAAGCTCTTTAGCTTTTGGCAGAGTTGTTGTAATTTGTTCGTGTTTTAATAAAGCATTTGACAAATTCATTAATAGAGCCTTTCTATGAGAGGAAGATCTGTTAAGTTTTCTGTGTGCAATATTATGTTTCATACTTCAAATTAATATTTATTAAAAGGATCTTCAAATTGCTTTGCCAACTCATCAATATTTTCTGGTGGCCAATCTGCAACAGACATACCAAGACCAAGGTCCATTTGTAGTAAAACTTCTTTGATTTCATTTAGTGATTTTCTTCCAAAGTTTGGAGTTCTTAACATTTCTGATTCAGATTTCTGAACTAAGTCACCAATATAAATAATATTGTCATTTTTGAGACAATTTGCTGAACGAACAGACAGTTCTAATTCTTCAACTTTTTTCAACAAATTTTGATTAAAAGGCAGTTTTTCCGTAGCACTTGGTTCTTTTTGTATTTCTGGTTCATCAAAATTAATAAATGGCTGAAGTTGATCCTGTAATACCCTCGCGGCAAGAGCAACGGCATCATCAGGAGAAATGGCTCCATTCGTTTCTACTTCTAAAATTAATTTATCATAATCTGTTACTTGACCAACTCTGCTATTTTCAATTCTATATGAAGTTTTTTTTACAGGGCTAAACATCGCATCAATTTTAATTTCCCCAATCATTTTGTTGTCATCTTCTGCCACTTCTGCTGAGATATAACCCTTACCAGTTTCAACATTTGCTTCTAATTCAATGTCGGCATTATTATCTAAAGTCATTATTATCTGATCTTGATCAATAATCTCTGTTTCAGAATCAGTTTCAAAGTTTCCTGCTCTAATTTCCCCAGGGCCCTTTGCTTTGATATACATTTTTCTAGCTCCTGGTGAATGAACTTTAATACTAACTGATTTGAGATTAAGAATAATATCAGTCAGATCTTCTTTGACTCCAGGAATTGTTGAAAATTCGTGAAGAATACCCTTAACTTTAATTGAGGTTATGGCTGCCCCTTGTAATGAAGACATTAGAATTCTTCTTAAAGAATTGCCTAGTGTAAGACCCAATCCTCTTTCAAGTGGTTCAGCCGTAAGAATGCCAAATTTACTATTATTTTCTTGAACATTAACATCCATTTTACTTGGTTTTATTAAATTTATCCAATTTTTCTCTATCACTAAGTTACTCCTTATAAATATAAATGTTAGTTAAACTCTTCTTCTTTTTTTTGGTCGACAACCATTATGAGGAATAGGTGTAACATCTTTAATTGATGTAATTACATATCCAATAGATTGTAACGATCTTAACGCAGATTCCCTTCCTGAACCGGGTCCTGATATCTCAACTTTTAAAGATTTCAAACCATATTCTTTTGCTTTATTGCCGACATCCTCTGCCGCAATTTGAGCTGCAAAAGGAGTAGATTTTCTAGATCCTTTAAAACCTTTAAGTCCAGCAGATGACCAAGCTAGGGCATTTCCGTTATCATCACTGATAGTAATAATTGTATTATTAAATGACGAAACTATATGAGCAACGCCATAGGTAACCTTTCTTTTTGTTTTTGTTTTTGATTTCGCTTTTGTTTTCTTTATATCAGCCATCTATTTAACCTTTTGTTACTTTTTTCCTCCCTGCAATTGCAACGGCCTTACCCTTTCTTGTTCTGGCATTGGTATGAGTTCTTTGGCCTCTAACTGGGAGTTTCTTTCTGTGTCTCAATCCTCTATAACATCCAAGATCAGTTAATCGTTTTATGTCCATTGAAATTTTTCTTCTTAAATCACCTTCAACAGAATAGTTTGAATCAACAAGCTCTCTAATTTTATTTACTTCATTATCGTTGAGTTCATTTACCCTTTTGGATTTGTCAATTGACGCTTTATTGCAAATATCTAGCGCTATTTTTGCTCCTATTCCAAATATATATGTAAGGGCTATATGAATTTTTTTATTTGTTGGAATGTTTACGCCTGAAATTCTTGCCATATAAAATGCTTAAAAAGGTTACAAAAAAGAATGAGGGTGCATACATGATTATTGATACCAAAGTCAAGATAAAAAACATCAAAAAATGCTTATATTTTCACCTTTTTTAAGATTTTGATAATAGCTGTAGCAACTTTTTCAATCTCCTGATTTCCATTGATTACTAGATAATCAGTGGGGTATTTAGTCTTATAAAAATCTGATAAAGGTTTTGTTTCTGACAAATATCTGGACATTCTTGTTTTAATTACATCCTCTGTATCATCTTGTCTATTTTCTGTTTTAGATCTTGAGATTATTCTTTTAGCAATAATTTTTTCATCTACATAAATATCTATTATTTTATCTATTTTAAGATTTTTTGAATTTAAAACACTGTTTAGAAACAAAGCCTGACCCTTTGTTCTAGGATAGCCATCTAAAATAAATCCTCTTAAACAATCGTGATTACTAATTCGATTAGAAACAATCTCGTTTAAAATATCATCTGAAACTAACTGACCTTTATCTATTATATGTTTCAGTCTTTTTGAAATCCCATCTTTTTGTAAAAGTTTATCTCTCAGGATATCCCCGGTAGATAAATGAGGTATATTAAAATTATTTGCAATTAAACTTGCTTGGGTTCCTTTTCCGGCCCCTGGTGGACCAAAAAAAATTAATATCATTAACTCAAGCCCCTCCTATTTTTACTCTGCCTTTTAATTTTGTTTTCTTTAATAAACCTTCGTATTGATGTTGGAATAAATGAGATTGAACTTGATTAATAAAATCAATCATAACCACAACAACAATAAGCAAGCTAGTTCCACCCAAATAAAAAGGCAAACGAGTAGTAGCTAATAAATATTCTGGAAGAAGAGCAACCGATGCTAAATACAAAGCCCCAACTGTAGTAAGTCTTGTAAGTACATAATCTATATATTTTGAAGTATTTTCGCCAGGTCTGATCCCAGGAATGAAACCTCCATATTTTCTAAGATTTTCAGCTTGTTCATCTGGATTAAATACTATCCCTGTGTAAAAAAAGGCAAAAAATATTATCATACCTGCATAAAGTGTAAAATATAGTGGTTGCCCCCTACCCAAGCTGCTCGAAATAAACAAAAATATTTCACTTGAAGAGCCTGCTCCAAAACCAGACATTGTATTGGGTAAGAGAAGTATAGAAGAAGCAAAAATAACTGGTATAACTCCCGGTGTATTAATTCTAAGAGGCAAGTGTGAGCTTTGGCCCCCATAAATTTTATTGCCTACTTGTCTTTTTGGATATTGAACCATTAATCTTCTTTGCGCTTTTTCAATAAAAACTATAAAAACTATAAGCGCCAAAATTAAAATCAATATTGTAAGAATAAATGCCGCACTTAAATCACCTTTTCGTCCAAGATCAAGCATATTGACAATAGCGCCAGGTAAATTTGCAATTATTCCTGCAGTAATAATTAGTGATATTCCGTTACCAACGCCTCTAGATGTAATCTGCTCTCCAAGCCACATTAAAAAAATTGTTCCGCCAACAAGAGTTATAACAGTTGTTATTTTAAAAAAAATTCCTGGTTCAATAACAATATTGCCATAAGCTGTTTGCATTGACTCAAGTCCTATAGATACGCCATATCCCTGCAATGCCGCAATTAATACAGTCAGATATCTAGAGTATTGAATTCTCTTTCTTGCACCTTTTGATCCTTGCTCTTTAAGTGCTTTTAGATGAGGAATGCTTGCCTGCATCAACGTCATAATGATTGATGAAGAAATATAAGGCATCACACCTAGAGCAAAAATACCCATTCTTCGAAGGGCGCCACCAGAAAAAGTATCAAAAACACCCAAAATTCCAGATGCCTGTTGTTGAAAAAATTGTTGAAGCGCCATTGGGTTAATTCCAGGTATCGGCAAAAAAGTTCCTAATCTGAAAACAATGAGTGCGCCAAGTGTGAACAATAGTCTATTTCTTAATTCAGTAGCCTTGCCAAAAGCACCAAAATTCATATTGCTAGCTAATTTTTCTGCAGCGGCTGCCATTATAAACTTAATTTTTTTTCGTTAATATTATGCTACCGCCAAGTTTTTTTACTTTTTCGATAGCTTTTTTTGATGCAAAAGAAACTTCAATATTTATTGCGGAAGTCAATTCTCCAACATTTAATAATTTTAAAGAACCTTTAGATTTATTTAGAATTTTTTTTTCAAAAAAATAATTTTCTTTAATTTCATTGGGTTTAAGATTATGTTTTTTAATAATATTTAAAATTTGATTAAAATTAATTGACTGAATTTTTTTTGAGAAATAATTATTAAAACCTCTTTTTGGCAATCTTCGGTAAAGAGGCATCTGTCCACCTTCAAATCCTTTAATAGAGACACCTGATCTAGATTTTTGACCTTTATTGCCTCTTCCAGCAGTTTTTCCAAAACCTGAACCTGCGCCCCGGCCTACTCTTTTTTTCTTTTTGTTTGATGTGGATGTCGATTTAAATTGATTTATTCTCATATTTACTAGAAATTTTAGATGAAATCACTTCAGAAACTTTTATTGATCTTTTTGACGCAACACTTTTGGGCGATTCCGATTTTGTAAATGCATCAAATGTAGCCTTAATCATATTGTGAGGATTTGAACTACCTGTGGATTTAGCCACAATATCTTTAATGCCTAATGATTCAAACAGTGCTCTCATTGGGCCTCCAGCAATAATTCCTGTTCCTGGAGCTGCTGCTCTTAAAATAACTTTTCCTGCTCCAAATCTTCCTACGATATCATGATGTATTGTTCTATTATCTTTTAAATGAACTCTGATCATTTTTGTTTTTGCATCTTCTGTTGCCTTTCTCACTGCTTCTGGAACTTCCTTAGCCTTACCTGTTCCATATCCAATTCTACCTTTATTATCTCCAACAACCATAATAGCAGCAAAACCAAACCGGCGGCCACCTTTTACTACTTTCGCAACTCTATTTATAGTTATTAAGCGTTCGCTAAGCTCTTTATTTTCATTTTCAAACATATATACCTCTAAAAATCTAATCCACCGGCCCTAGCTGCTTCCGCTAGTATTTTTATTATTCCGTGATACTTATATTTACCTTTATCAAAAGCAACTTCTTTTATTCCTTTTTTTATTGATCTTTTAGCAATTTCTTTTCCTAAATCTTCAGCTAACTCCTTTTTACTAATATTTTTTTTATTTTGAAAAGTCTTTTCAAGTGTGGATGCACAAGCAAGAGTTATGCCTTGTTCGTCATTAATAATCTGAGCATACAAATGATTATTTGATCTGAAAACTGATAACCTCTTTCTAGAAGAAATTTTTTTTAGTTTAAATCTTGTTCTGTTCTTTCTATCTAACCTATTCATAATAACTATTTCTTTTTACCCTCTTTTCTAAAAATAAATTCATTTTCATATTTAATACCCTTACCTTTAAATGGTTCAGGTTTTCTATATGATCTAATCTTAGCTGCAACCGCTCCAAGAATTTCTTTATGAATACTATTTATTTTTATAACATTCTGTTTAGGGCATTCAATTTTAACTTCTTTAGGAATTTCATATTCAATATCATGACTGAACCCAAGCTGTAATTTTAACTTTGAATCAACAACTGAAGCTCTGTATCCCGTTCCACTAAGCACAAGTGTCTTTGAATAACCATTACAAACTCCACTGAGTGTATTTTTTACATGTGCACTTGTTGTACCCCATAAAGGATTTGTTTTATCCCTTTCATCTTTTGGCAAAACAAGAATTTCATTATCTTTTTGCTTAATTGTAAATAATTCACTAATGGGCAATGTCGCTTTTCCTAGTTTTCCTTGAACTAAAAGAATATTATTATCAAAACTACAAGTAGTGTCTTGAGGTAATTTAATACTATTTTTTGCTATTCTTGACATTATTTAAAATACCTCACATAAAATTTCACCGCCAACATTGTTAACTTTAGCTTGTCGATCAGACATTACGCCTTTTGGGGTAGATATTATAGAGATTCCTAAACCTCCATATGGTTTATTCAATTCTTTAGTCTTAGAATACACTCTAATTCCTGGCTTAGAGATTCTTCTAATCTTTTTAATAACTGGGATTCCATTATAGTATTTTAAATCAATTTTGATATTATTTATACCTTCCCTAACCTTCACATTTTGAAAATCTCTTATATAGCCCTCTTCTTTTAAAACAGATAGAACATTTGAATTTAGTTTAGAACTAAAACATGAAGTAAAACTTTTGTTAGCTTTATGAGCATTTTTAATTCTTGCTAACATATCAGAAAGTGAATCATTAAAAGCCATTGTTACTACTCCTTACCAACTGGACTTAACAACGCCTGGTAATGCACCAGACATAGAAAGTTCTCTTATTTTTATTCTTGATAATCCAAACTTCCTATAAACACCGCGTGTTCTTCCTGTTAGTTTGCATCTATTTCTGATTCTTATTTTAGAGCTATCTCTAGGAAGTTCATTTAATTTTGACTGCATCTTAAATCTTTCCTCCATAGGTAAGTCTTTTTTCATTATTTGTTTCTTAATACTTTGTCTTTTCTCATTGAATTTTTTTACAATATTTCTTCTGTTAAGATTTTTTTGAATTGAACTTTGCTTTGCCATAATTTATCTATTCAATTCTACGCTTGGGAAAGGCATATTAAAATTTTTTAATAATTCGAGAGCTTCAGAATCGGTATTAGCATTCGTGCATATTGTTATATCAAGACCGCGGATCTTATCAATTTTGTCATAGTTGATTTCTGGAAAAATAATTTGTTCTTTAATTCCTAATGTAAAGTTTCCATTACCATCAAAACTTTTAGAATTAAGGCCTCGAAAATCTCTAATTCTAGGAATGGCGATATTTATTAATCTATCCAAAAATTCATACATAATTTTATTGCGTAAAGTAACGCTGACTCCTATAGACATATCTTCGCGAATTTTAAAGTTTGATATTGCTTTTTTTGCTTTTGTTTTAATTGCTTTTTGACCAGAAATAAGTGTTAATTCTTCTTGAGCTTTATCAAGAATTTTTGAATCATCTTTAGCTTCGCCAATACCCATATTTAAAACAATTTTTGTGATTTTAGGAATTTGATGAATATTTTTGTATTTAAATATTTCCATAAGTTTTGGCTTAATTTTATTTTTAAATTCTTCTACCAACCTACTCATAATTAAATTTCTTTTTTTGTTTGTTTATTAATTCTAATTTTATTATTATCATTATTAAACTTAAAACCTGTCCTAATTCCTTTTTTTAGAGATCTGTCATAATAAGCTAGATTTGAAATATGTATTGGCATCTCTTTTTCAATAATTCCGCCAGCTTGATTCTTGTCAGGTTTTTGATTTTTTTTAACTTTATTTATACCGGCAACAATTGCCTTATTTACTTGGGGTTTAATCAAAGAAATCTTGCCTGTTTTTCCTTTATCTTTACCGGAAATGACAATCACTTCATCGCCCTTTTTCAACTTTATCTTATTCGTCATCTAAATTACCTCTGGAGCTAAACTTATTATTTTCATAAATTTTTTGTTTCTTAACTCTCGTGTAACTGGACCAAAAATACGAGTTGCTATAGGTTCTTCTTGTTTGTCGAGAAGAACTGCTGCATTTTTATCAAATCTAATACTGGTTCCATCTGATCTACAAAAGTTTTTTTTCGTCCTTACAACAACAGCTTTAAAAACTTCTCCTTTTTTTACTTTTCCTCTAGGAATTGCATCTTTTACAGAAACAACAATTATATCTCCAATTGATGCAAATCTTCTTTTAGAGCCGCCTAAAACTTTAATACATTGAATTTGTCTTGCTCCTGAATTATCTGCTACAAATAAATTTGATTGCATTTGGATCATTTTGCTTCACTTTCTTTAATATTTGAACTGCTATTACTATTATAAGTAATCCATGATTTCATTTTTGAAATTGGCTTTGTCTCTTGTATGGTTACATTGTCGCCAATTTTATATACATTTGCTTCATCATGTGCATGGTATCTTTTTACTCTTTTAATGATCTTTTTATACAGCTTATGTTTAACTCTCCTAGTTACTTCAACAACTATTGATTTATTGTTTTTAGAAGACACTACCTTTCCTGATAATAATCTCTTAGGCATCTTGTTTTCCTCTTTGCTGATTAAATGATGTTTTCAACGAAGCGATTTTTCTTCTAGCTTTTTTAATCGCAGAAGTATTTTCTAATTGACCAGTAGATTTTTGAAAATTAAGATTTAGAAGAGTTTTTTTTAATGAATCAACATCTGATCTTAAATTTTTTAAACTTATTTTTTTTGAAGTTGCACTCATTAAATATTTCTTTCAATAAATTTAGATTTAACGGGAAGTTTGGCTGCGGCTAGCGACAATGCTTTTCTCGCTTCATTTACATTTACACCATCCACCTCAAACATAATACGTCCTGGTTTTACTCTGCATGCCCAAAATTCATTGGCACCTTTTCCTTTGCCCATTCTAACTTCTGCGGGCTTTTTTGAAACAGGAACATCGGGAAAAATTCTAATCCACATTTTACCCGCTCTTTTTAGATGTCTAGTGATTGCTTTACGAGCCGATTCTATTTGACGAGATGTTATTCTTTCAGGTTGCAACGCCTTTAATCCAAAACTTCCATAGTTAAGGGAGTAGCTTCCTTTAGCATTTCCATGTATTCTGCCCTTAAATTGTTTTCTAAACTTTGTCTTTTTTGGCGATAACATATTCATTATCTAATATTTCCTTGTTCTATTTGGTTTTTTTCACTGCCTTGAGGGTCTTTTGATAAAATCTCACCTCTATTTATCCAAACTTTGATTCCACAAATACCATAAGTAGTTTCAGCTTCTGATGTAGCATAATCAATATCACTTCTTAAGGTATGAAGTGGAACACTTCCTAAATGATATTTTTCTGTTCTTGCGATTTCTGCTCCTCCTAATCTTCCACTACAAACAACTTTAACACCTTTTGCTCCAAGTCGCATTGCGGACTGAACAGCTTTTTTCATTGCTCTTCTAAATGAAATTCTTTTTTCAAGTTGTGATGCAATATTTTCAGCTACTAGTTTTGATTCAACTTCAGGTTTTCTTATCTCCTTGATATCTAAATAAACTTCTAATTTGCTCATTTTCACTAATTTATTTTTCAATGATTCAATATCAGCCCCTTTTTTTCCAATAATTATACCAGGTCTAGAACTATAAATAGTAAGTCTTAATTTTTTTGCAGCTCTTTCAATAATAATTTTAGAAATGCTCGCGGAAGCTAATTTTTCTTGAATGTATTTTTTAATTTCTAGATCTTCATATAGTAATTTAGCATAATCTTTTTTTGAATACCATCTAGATGACCAGGTTTTATTAATACCTAATCTTAAACCGTTTGGATTTACTTTCTGTCCCATAAGTTCTATTTTTTTCCTTTTTCAGATTTGTTTTTTTTTCTTTCTTCGAGAACTATTGTTAATTTACTAAATGGTTTTACTATTGAAGAAGCTCTGCCCTTTGCTCGTGCTCTGAACCTTTTCATCGATAAACTTTTTCCAACATAAGCCTCCTTAACAAAAAGATTATCTATATCTAATTGTTTATTATTTTCCGCATTAGCAATAGCAGCATTTAAAACCTTTAATACATGCATAGATATTCTTTTTTGAGAAAATTTTAATTGGTTAATTGCTTTACTTGCTTTTAAATTTACTATCAATCTTATTATATTTCCAAGTTTGAGAGGGCTGACTCTTATTGTATTATCTTTTGCAACAGCTATCGAGTTATTTACCATCACGTTACCTTTGCCACAACTTTTTTATCTGCTGTGGTATGACCTTTAAAAATCCTAGTTGGTGAAAATTCACCAAGTTTGTGACCGACCATATTTTCTGTAACAGAGACAGGTATAAATTTATGACCATTATAAACACCAAAGGTTAATCCAACAAATTGAGGAATTATAGTTGATCTTCTCGACCAGGTTTTTATAACTTCTTTTCTTCCTGATTCAGAAAGTTTTTCAGCTTTTTTTATTAAAGTAATATCAACAAAGGGTCCTTTCCAAATCGATCTCGACATTATTTCTTCCTTCTTTTTAATATAAACACATTTGTTTTTTTATTATTTCGAGTTTTTTTACCCTTTGTAGGTTTGCCCCAAGGGGTCACAGGATGTCTGCCCCCAGAAGTACGACCTTCTCCCCCGCCATGTGGATGGTCAACTGGATTCATAACCACACCTCTAACCTTAGGTCTAACACCAAGATATCTATTTCTGCCTGCTTTTCCTAATTTTATATTTTTGTTATCAGAATTAGAAACAACCCCTACTGTTGCTAAACAATTTTTATTAATTAGACGTATTTCTCCTGAAACCAACCTTATTTGAACAAAAACATCCTCTTTGGACATTATTTGAGCTGATGTACCAGCAGATCTAGCTAATTGTCCTCCAGCTCCTGGCTTTAATTCAATATTATGAATATTTGTTCCAATAGGGATATTTTTTATAGGCAAGCAGTTTCCTTCCTTAATTTCAGCATTTTGACTTGATAAAATTTTTTCACCGACCGAAATTTTTTGAGGAGAAATAATATATCTAAATTCACCATCATCATATTTAACTAAACTTATGAATGCTGAGCGATTAGGATCATATTCTTTTCTGATTACTTCACACGGAATATCAAATTTATTTCTTTTAAAATCAATAATCCGGTATTTTCTTTTTACGCCGCCACCCATTCTGCGAGATGTAATCCTTCCTTGATTATTTCTGCCTCCTGTTGAACCGTACTTTACAGTTAGGGATTTTATTGAATTACCTTTCCAAAGATGTGACTTCTCAACTAAAATCGTTCCTCTTTGTCCAGCATTTGTTGGTTTTAATATTTTTAAAGTCATTTAATCCCCAGAGATGAATCGATTGTATTGCCCTCAGCTAGAGTAACTACCGCCTTTTTAAAATCTTTTTTATATCCTAAATTGCCCTTAAATGATTTCAGCTTGCCACGCACTACAGATGTATTAACCTTAGTAACCTTAACTTTGAATATTTTCTCAATTGCTTTTTTTATTGCATTTGAACACGAATCTTTGTTAACAATAAAAGAGTATTGGTTATATTGATTTAAATTTGTTGATTTTTCAGTCATCAAAGGTTTTTTAATAATGCTAAAGGCTTTTTCATCTGATATATTTTTGTTAATATTTTTTTTCATAAAAGTCTCTTTGAAATTTTTTGAACTGAATTTTTTTCGATAAAAATTTTTTCAAATAAAATAAGATCTTTAACATTAATTCCTTCGTCTAAAAGAGTTGCTAATTTTGGTATATTTGATGAAGCTCTTTTAAAATTTATTGTTTTTTCCTCATCTCCATGAATAAACAATGCAGAATTAAAAGAAAAATTTTGTAATGATTTAAAAAGATCTTTTGTCTTATGGCTATTTATTTCTAGAGAATCAACAAATATTATTTCATTCTTTTTCATTTTATCTGACAAAGCACATTTTAAAGCTAGGATTTTTTCTTTTTTATTAAGTGAAAATGAATGATCTCTATTTTGTGGACCCATTGAAATTGCTCCGCCTCTAAAGTTAGGAGGTTTAGAGCTTCCTTGTCTTGCATTGCCAGTGCCTTTTTGTGAAAATGGTTTTTTTGCTCTACCATTTACTTCAGACCTAGTTTTGGTTTTATGAGTTCCTTGCCTACTTTTGGCGTTTTGATAGCGGATATATTGATGAAGAATATCTGGAAAAACCTTTATGCCAAAAACAGATTCTGGTAGTTCAACTTCAGATACCTCTTTGTTCATTAAATTAACTACTTTTTTCTTCATATCTAACTCTTTTTAATTGCGTCTTTGATCAAAACCACTGTATTTTTTTTTCCAGGAACAGATCCCATTATTGAAATTAATTTATTGTCTTGATCAACGCTAATAATCTTAAGATTCTGCTTTGTAACTTTTTTAGCCCCCATATGTCCTGCCATTTTTTTTCCTTTAAAAACCCTTCCTGGATCTTGACTATTTCCAGTTGAACCATGCGCTCTATGGGAAACTGAAACACCATGGGATGCGCGCCCACCTTTAAAATTATGTCTTTTCATTGATCCTTGAAATCCTTTTCCAATGCTTACCCCAGTCACATCAACAATCTGATCTTTTTGAAAATGAGACACATTTAAGATAGCGCCTATCTCTAAAAGATTTTCTTCCAAAACTCTAAACTCTTTTATAACTTTCTTTGGTTTACTATTTATAGAAGTAAAAATCTTTCTTTGGGGCTTTTTAACATTAGATATTTTTAAATTATTTTCTATGCTCGCTAATTGAATGGCATTGTAACCATCCTTTTCCTTTGTTTTAATTTGTGAAACAACACAATCATCTACTTTAATGATTGTGATAGGAGTAACAGAACCATCTTCATTAAAGAAAGAAGAGTTTCCAATTTTTGTTCCTATTATACCAGTACGCATATTAAATTTTTATGTCTACCTCCACACCTGCGGATAAGTCTAATTTCATCAATGCATCAATTGTCTGTGGTGTAGGATCAATGATATCTAATAATCTGTTATGAGTTCTTATTTCAAGTTGGTCCATACTTTTTTTATCAATAAATGGAGATTTATTAACAGTAAACTTCTTATTTCTAGTTGGAAGAGGTATAGGCCCTCTAACCTTAGCTCCAGTTCTTTTAGCCGTATTTATTATTTCAGAAGTACTATTGTCTAAAAGTTTGCTGTCATAGGCTCTGAGTCTAATCCGAATGTCTTGATTTAACTTCATGCTAATTTGGCCTTAACTTCTTCTGCAACATTAGTAGGAACTTCTTCATAATGATCAAACTGCATTGAATAATTTGCCCTGCCTTGAGTTAAAGACCTTAAATTATTCACATAGCCAAACATATTTGCCAGAGGTACCATAGCATCAATAACATTGGCATTCCCTCTAGTATTCATTTCTTGGATTTGTCCTCTTCTGCTATTTAAATCACCAATTACATCCCCCATATATTCCTCTGGTGTAACAACCTCAACTTTCATCAACGGCTCTAAAAGTACGGGGTCTGCCTTAGCCACTCCTTCTCGAAAAGCTGATCTTGCTGCAATTTCAAAAGCAAGAACGCTTGAATCGACGTCGTGAAAGGCTCCGTCATATAATGTTGCCTTAAAATCTATGCACGGATATCCAGCTATAATTCCAGTTTGTTGTTGAGCAATAAGACCTTTTTGAACTCCTGGAATGAATTCTGTTGGAACGTTTCCACCTTTAATTTGATTAATAAATTCGTATCCACTTCCTGGATCTCCTGGTTCAAACCTAATTTTTACTCGAGCAAACTGACCTGCTCCACCAGACTGTTTCTTATGAATATAATCGACATTACTTAACTTTGATATTGTTTCTCTATATGCCACTTGAGGGGCTCCTACGTTTGCCTCTACTTTGAATTCTCTTTTCATCCTATCGACAAGAATTTCTAAATGTAATTCCCCCATACCTTTTATTATGGTTTGACCACTTTCTTCATCAGTCGTTACCCTAAAACTTGGATCTTCCTGAGCAAGCCTGCCTAATGCGGTGCCCATTTTTTCATGATCAATTTTTGTTTTAGGTTCAACAGCAACTTCAATAACTGGATCTGGAAAGTCCATTTTTTCTAATATAATAGGATTGTTAATATCACATAAAGTTTCTCCAGTAGTAACTTCTTTTAAACCAACAAGAGCTATAACATCGCCTGAATGAGCAACTTTGATTTCCTCTCTGTTGTTGGCATGCATTAATAGCATTCTACCAATAGATTCTTTTCTGTTTGAAGTTGAGTTCAAAACACTATCTTTAGAGCTAATTGTTCCAGAATATATACGCGCAAACGTCAAGCTTCCAACAAACGGATCAGTCATAATTTTAAATGCTAAAGCACTGAAAGGTTCGTTATCATCACATTTTCTTAAAAGTTCTGTTCCATCAGACAAACTTATTCCTTTGACGCTTTCTACATCCTTTGGAGATGGTAAATAGCTAATTACCGCATCTAGAAGTGGCTGAACCCCCTTATTCTTAAATGCGGATCCAGTTAATACAGGAACAAAGTTTCCCTTAATAGTTCCAAGTCTTATACATTTTTTTATTTCTTCTACAGATGGTTCTTTGCCGTTAAGATAAGATTCCATAATTTGATCATTTTCTTCAACAACTTTTTCAATAAGTTTGTCTCTGTATTCTTTCGATTGATTTACTAAATCTTCAGGTATGTCTTGTATTGAAAATAATGCCCCAAGTTTTTCCTCTTTCCAAATGATTGCTTTATTCGACACTAAATCAACAATACCTTTGAAACTAGTTTCACTTCCAATTGGTAGTTGAATCACTAAAGGATATGCTCCTAATCTGTCAGTGATCATATCAATTGTCATAAAAAAGTTAGCTCCAGTTCTGTCAAGTTTATTAACAAAACACATTCTTGGAACGTTGTATTTATCAGCTTGTCTCCAAACAGTTTCTGACTGAGGTTCCACTCCAGCTACGCCATCAAAAACAACGACAGCGCCATCCAAAACTTTTAAAGATCTTTCAACCTCAATGGTGAAATCGACGTGTCCTGGTGTATCAATTATGTTGATTCTGTGGTCTTTCCAAAAACATGTGGTTGCAGCGGAGGTTATAGTAATTCCACGCTCTTGTTCTTGCTCCATCCAATCCATAGTTGCAGCTCCATCATGCACTTCACCTATTTTATGAGATTTCCCTGTGTAATATAAAATTCTTTCAGTGGTTGTGGTTTTTCCTGCATCAATATGAGCTATGATGCCTATGTTTCTATATGTTTCTATTGGGTGAGATCTTGACATTTTATGTTACCACCTAAAGTGAGAAAAAGCCCTGTTAGATTCAGCCATTTTATGAGTTTCTTCCCTTTTTTTAACTGAATTTCCCTTGTTATTGTAAGCATCAATTATTTCATTTGCAATTCTCTCCCTCATTGTTTTTTCACCTCTTTTTAACGCAGAATCAATCATCCATTTCATAGCAAGTGCTTGGGCTCTTCGAGGCCTTACTTCCATTGGAACTTGATAAGTAGCTCCGCCAACTCTTCTAGATCTTACTTCAAGATTGGGTTTAACTTTATTCAGAGCTTCATGAAAAAAATCTATAGGTTCTTTTTTTGTTTTACTAAAAACTATATCAAAAGCTCCATAAACAATTCTTTCTGATACTGATTTTTTTCCATCCAGCATGATTCTATTCATAAACTTAGTAAGAATGATATCTTTGTATTTATGATCTGGTAAGACTTCTCTTTTAGTTGCTGCTCTTCTTCTGGACATAAAAATTACTTCGGTTTTTTTGTTCCGTAATGTGAGCGACGTTGTCTTCTTGTTTCTACTCCTTGAGTATCAAGTGTTCCTCTTAAAATGTGGTAACGCACCCCCGGAAGATCTTTTACGCGCCCTCCACGAATCAACACAACTGAATGTTCTTGTAGATTATGACCTTCGCCAGGAATATATGCGGATACTTCTTGTCCGTTTGTTAATTTTACTCTTGCAACTTTTCTTAGTGCTGAATTGGGTTTTTTGGGAGTGGTAGTATAAACTCTTACGCATACACCTCTTTTTTGAGGACATGAATCCAAAGCAGGAACTTTATTCCTTTTAATAATCTTTTCCCTGCCCTTTCTTACGAGTTGGTTAATCGTTGGCATCAATAACAGTTCCCAATGTCAAGCGTTTGGAATGAATTTTCCACCACCATTGACTAAAGTAGCGCGTACTTATTAATAAGAAGGTCATAAGTCAAGAAAATTAGCTAATTTATTGGTTGTAATTTTCTGTATTTTCTTCAATTTTTGCCTGCGATCTAAGTTTTGCAAAATCACGTTTTTTTGCTATTTCATTATAAGCTGTTGTAATTTTACCTGTACCAGCAGGAATTAATCTACCTACAATTACATTTTCTTTGAGACCATTAAGCGTATCAACTTTTCCTTGAATTGCAGCTTCAGTGAGAACTTTTGTTGTTTCTTGAAAAGAAGCAGCTGAGATAAATGATTTAGTTTGGAGACTTGCTTTTGTAATTCCTAGAAGAACTGGCTCATATTTTACCAATGATTTGTTTTCATCTTCTAAGCCTTTATTAATTTCTCTTACAGTTTCTTTGTGAATTTGTTCACCTACTAATAATGTTGAATCTCCTGAATCTATCACCAAAACTTTTTGAAGCATTTGCCTTGCAATAACTTCTATGTGTTTATCATTGATAAAGACTCCCTGAAGTTTGTAGACCGATTGTACTTCTCTCACTAAATATTTTGCAAGTTCTTCAACTCCCAAAATTCTCAAAATATCGTGTGGAACAGGTGTTCCATCCACAAGAATATCTCCTCTTTTAACAAAGTCTCCTTCTTGCACAGTCAGATATTTAGCTCTTGGAATTAACAATTCTATTTCATCTTTTTCATCTATGCTAGTAATCAATAGTCTTCTTTTATTTTTATAATCTTTGCCAAAAGATATTTTTCCATCAATTTCACTCATAATTGCCGGATCTTTAGGTTTTCTTGCTTCAAAAAGTTCTGCAACCCTAGGAAGTCCCCCAGTAATATCTTTAGTTCTAGACGACTCTTTTGGAATTCTAGCTATAACTTGACCCGCCTTAACTTCATTTCCATCTTCAATGCCAAGAATAGTATCTATAGACATTGGATAGTTTAATTTTAACAATTCATCAGAATCAATTTCTTGATCAAGAAATTTTACAATACTGATTGAAGGCTTTAAATTTTTTGATTTAGGATTTTGGCTCCAATCTATTATAATTTTACTTGAAATGCCGGTAATATCATCAATTGTTTCTCTAAAAGACACGCCCTGCTTAAGATCAACATATTTTATGTAGCCATCTTTTTCAGCAATAATAGGTAATGTGTATGGATCCCAATCAGCTAAGAGTTGATTTGTTTGAACTTTGTCATTGTCGTCAAAAAATATCCTTGAACCAAAAGGAATTCTTAAAGAGAATTTTTCTTCATCATTAGAAAATATTTTTACTATAGCATTTCTGGTTAACAGTATTTTATTATTATTTGCATCATTAATAAATTTGAGTTTATCTGATTTAATTTTTCCGTTAATTGGAGATATTGCTGATGACTGCTCGACTGAAGCGCTTGCTGCGCCACCAATATGAAAAGTTCTCATTGTGAGTTGAGTTCCAGGCTCACCAATTGATTGCGCTGCTATTATCCCAACTGCTTCACCAATATTTACAGGAGTTCCTCTTGCAAGATCTCGTCCATAACATTTTGAACAGATACCTTCTTTAGTTTCACAAGTTAGAACAGAGCGAATTTTCATTGATCTTTCACCCAAAAGATTTATTGACTCTATATGAGTCTCATCAATAATATTTCCTTTTTCTAATATTACATTACCTTCAATATCAATAATATCTTCCACAGGACTTCTTCCCAAAATACGTTCTGTTAAAGGAGATGTTATGTTTCCAGATTCTGTTATTTCTTCAACCACTACACCATTTAGTGTGCCGCAATCTACCTCCTTAATTACTGCATCTTGAGCAACATCAACCAACCTTCTTGTTAAATAACCGGAACTAGCAGTTTTAAGAGCTGTATCTGCAAGACCTTTTCTAGCTCCATGTGTAGAAGTAAAATATTCCAAAACAGATAATCCTTCCTTAAAATTGGATTTAATTGGATTTTCAATAATCTCACCTGAAGGCTTTGCCATTAAACCTCTCATACCTGCTAATTGTTTTAGTTGAGCAGCGGATCCTCGAGCCCCAGAATGTGCCATGATATACACTGAATTAACAGGTTTTCTTTCTACAGGTGATGAAATTGTTTCAAGCATTTTGTCTGCAACTTGATTGGTACATTCTGACCAAGCATCAACAACTTTGTTATATTTTTCACCCTGAGTTATTAGGCCATCTTGATATTGATTTTCATACTCTTGAACTTTATGTTGAGTATCATCAATCAACTTATTTTTTTCTTCAGGAATTATCAAATCATCTTTTCCAAATGAAATGCCAGCTTTAGCAGCATACTTAAAACCAATATTCATCAATCTGTCTGTGAAAATAACAGTTTCTTTCTGACCACAGAATCGGTAAACTGTATCAATAATATTACTTACATCTTTTTTTGTTAAAATTTTATTTATTAAATTAAAATTAATTTTTTCATTATGAGGAAGGATGCTGCCAAGCAACATTCTTCCAGGAGTAGTCTCAACTCTAGATATACTTGAATCAAAATTTTTAACACGAGCAAATATTTTTGAATGAAGATTTATATCAGAATTGTCTAAAGCTTTTATAATTTCATCAAGATCAATAAAACATTTTCCTTCTCCTTTTTGATTTTCTCGAAGTATTGATAAATAGTAAATACCTAAAACAATATCCTGAGAAGGAACTATTATTGGTTTTCCACTAGAAGGTGAGAGAATATTGTTGGTGCTCATCATCAATACTCTTGCTTCTAATTGAGCTTCTAAACTAAGAGGAACATGTATTGCCATTTGATCACCATCAAAATCAGCGTTAAATGCAGTACACACTAATGGGTGTAATTGAATTGATTTTCCTTCAATTAACATTGGTTCAAAAGCTTGAATCCCTAATCTGTGTAGAGTTGGAGCTCTATTAAGTAATACAGGATGTTCCCTAATAACCTCCTCTAAAATATCCCAAACTCGAGGATCTTCTTTTTCAACAAGTTTTTTTGCTGCCTTTATTGTATTAGCCCAACCATAAATATCTAATTTATGAAAAATAAATGGTTTGAATAATTCAAGTGCCATTTTTTTTGGCAAACCACATTGATGTAACTTTAGATTCGGTCCAACAACAATGACTGACCTTCCAGAGTAATCGACTCTTTTTCCTAACAAATTTTGTCTAAATCTTCCCTGTTTTCCTTTAAGCATATCAGACAAAGATTTTAGGGGTCTCTTGTTAGTAGATGTTATAACTCTACCTCTCCGACCATTATCAAACAATGCATCAACTGACTCCTGAAGCATTCTTTTTTCATTTCTAATAATAATGTCGGGAGCTCTAAGATCAATAAGTCTCTTTAATCTATTGTTTCTGTTAATAACTCTTCTGTATAGATCATTTAAATCACTAGTAGCAAATCTGCCTCCATCTAATGGAACAAGAGGTCTTAATTCCGGAGGAATAACCGGCAGTACTTTTAATATCATCCATTCTGGTTTATTTTTTGATGATATAAATGATTCAACTAACTTAAGTCTTTTGGTAATTTTTATTTTTTTGAGCTCAGATTTTGTTTCTTGCAAATCCTGTTTTAATTGATTTCTTTCCACCTCTAAATCTATATTTGTCAACAAATGCTCAATTGCTTCAGCACCAATAGATGCTGTAAATGAATCTTCCCCATACTCATCTTGATAATCGATATATTTATCTTCAGATATAATTTCGCCTTTTGTTAAATCTGTTAATCCTGGCTCTATAACAATAAATTGTTCAAAATAGAGAACTTTTTCTAGATTTTTTACTGTCATATCAAGTAAGGTCGCTATTCTACTTGGCAATGATTTCATAAACCAAATATGCGATACTGGTGCAGCAAGCTCAATATGACCCATTCTATCTCTTCTTACTTTAGAAAGAGTGACCTCAACACCACATTTTTCACATATTATTCCTCGAAATTTCATTCGCTTGTACTTGCCGCACAAACACTCATAATCTTTTACTGGACCAAATATTCTTGCACAAAACAAGCCATCTTTTTCGGGTTTAAAAGTTCTATAATTAATAGTTTCTGGTTTTTTTATTTCTCCAAAAGACCATGATCTAATTTGATCTGTACTTGCAATTGATATTTTAATACTATCAAATTCTTGTACGCCTTGGGTTTGTTTAAAAATATTTTTTAATTCTTTATTCATTATCGATCATTAATTTTTCTATTAATGCCTCATCTTTTTTTAAATCTTTTTTTAAATCAACATTGAGGCCTAAAGACCTCAATTCTTTAATCATAACATTAAAAGATTCAGGCGTTCCTGATTCAAAATTATGATCACCTTTTACAATTGATTCATAAACTTTAGTTCTGCCTGCAACGTCATCAGCTTTTATGGTTAAAATTTCCTGTAAAGTATAAGCAGCGCCATAGGCTTCAAGTGCCCACACTTCCATTTCACCAAATCTCTGTCCGCCAAACTGGGCTTTTCCTCCAAGTGGTTGTTGAGTTACTAAACTATAAGGTCCAATTGATCTTGCATGTATTTTTTCATCAACCAGATGGTGGAGTTTTAACATATAGATATAGCCCACAGTAACAGGTCTTTCAAATTTTTCGCCAGTAATCCCATCAGTCAGAATTTCTTGACCTGTAGATTTAACACCTGATTTCTCAAGAAGAAGAGAAATATCATTTTCCTTAGCTCCATCAAAAACTGGAGTTGCAAAAGGAATTCCATCTTTTATATTATCTGCTAATTCGTAAATTTCATCGTCATTCATTTTATTAATTAATTTTTTATGAGAATTATCGTCATAAATTTCATTTAATTTATCTTTTAATTCAGAAGATTGTCCTTCGCTCTGCATCTTAATTAACATTTCTTTTACTTGTTTACCGTAAGACGCAGAAGCCCACCCCAAATGCGTTTCTAAAATTTGTCCAATATTCATCCGACTAGGAACACCAAGCGGGTTGAGAACTATGTCAATTGGAGTGCCATCCTTTAGATATGGCATATCTTCAACTGGACAAATTTTTGATATTACTCCTTTGTTTCCGTGCCTCCCTGCCATTTTATCTCCAGGTTGTAATGTTCTTTTAATAGCTACAAAGATTTTTATAAGCTTAAGAACGCCAGGTAAAAGCTCGTCACCACTTTGAATTTTATCAATCTTATTTTCAAATTTTTGATTTATATTTCCTAGTTGCACGTCATAATTCTTAGTTCTTGATTCAATATCGGATATTGCTTTTTCATCATTAATATTAATTCTTAAAAGTGATTTAACATTTAAATTTTCAAGTTGTTCAAACGAAAGGATAGAATTTTTATTAAGAGAATCATTGCCTGAAATAAACTTTTTATTTACAAGTATGTCTCTTAATTGATTGGCAAAACTTTTTTCAAGTATATTCAACTCATCATCGCGATCTCTAGAAATACTTTCAATCTGTGAATTTTCAATACTTACAGCCCTTTCATCTTTTTCTACACCTCTTCTTGAAAAAACTCTTATTTCAACAACTGTTCCTTTGGCGCCCGGTGGTACCCTTAAACTAGTATCTTTAACATCTGCAGCTTTTTCACCAAAAATTGCCCTTAGAAGTTTTTCTTCAGGTGTCATTGGAGATTCGCCTTTAGGTGTGACTTTGCCAATCAATATATCGCCAGATTTTACTTCAGCTCCAATATAAACCATTCCTGTTTCATCAAGGTTTCTCAACATTTCTTCACTAGCATTTGGAATGTCTCTTGTAATCTCTTCTGGCCCTAATTTAGTATCTCGAGCCATTATTTCAAATTCTTCAACGTGAATTGATGAAAATACATCATCATGAACTATTCTTTCGGATATTAGTATTGAGTCTTCAAAATTGTATCCGTTCCATGGCATAAAAGCGGCAAGCACATTTCTTCCTAAGGCTAATTCACCAAGTTCTGTAGCTGGTCCATCTGCTATTATTTGATTTTTTACAACATTCTCTCCGACATCAACAAGAGGCCTTTGATTGATAGATGTATTCTGATTAGATCTTTGAAACTTTAATAAATTATAAATGTCAATCTTATTTAGAGACTTATCATTTTTATCTATGACTCGTATAACTATCCTGTTAGCATCAAGCTGATCAACTATTCCTCCTCTTTTTGCAATAACTGTTGAACCGCTATCTTTGGCTACAGTAAATTCCATCCCGGTACCAACAAGTGGGGCTTTTGGTTTCATTAAAGGAACCGCTTGTCTCATCATATTGGAACCCATAAGGGCTCTATTAGCATCATCATTTTCTAAAAAAGGGATGAGCGAAGATGCTACGGACACGAGTTGTTGAGGAGATACATCCATCAAGTCAATTGTCTCTGCTTCTGCAGTAATAAATTCTCCATTTTTTCTACAACTAATAAGTTCATCTATAAACTTTCCATTCTTATCAATGTCAGCATTTGCTTGTGCTATGACGTAATCCTCTTCATTTATGGCACTCAGATATATTACTTTATCGCCAACCTTGCCTTTTGTAACTATTCTGTACGGAGTTTCGATAAAACCATATTGATTAATTCTAGAATAAGACGCCAAACTATTTATCAAACCAATGTTTGCCCCCTCAGGTGTTTCAATCGGACATATCCTACCATAATGCGTTTGATGAACATCTCTGACTTCAAATCCTGCTCTTTCTCTGTTAAGACCTCCCGGTCCAAGTGCTGAAACTCTTCTTTTATGAGTAATTTCACTTAATGGATTTGTTTGATCCATAAATTGACTCAATTGACTCGTTCCAAAAAATTCCTTAATTGATGCTGATACAGGTTTGGCATTAATAATATCTTGGGGCATTATGTTATCAACCTCAAGGGAGCTTAGCCTTTCTTTAATGGCTCTATCCATTTTTAATAATCCAATTCTATATTGATTTTCTAAAAGTTCTCCAACTGATCTTACTCTTCGGTTGCCCAAATGATCTATATCATCAACCTCTCCAATACCATCTATTAAATTGTGCATATGTTTAACAACATCCAAAATATCTGTTTTCTCAAGTATTCTTTTATCAATTGAGATGTCTTTTTTAAATTTTGAATTTATTTTTAATCTACCGACCGCAGAAAGATCATATCTGTTTTCATTAAAAAAAAGATTATTAAATAACAATTCAGCAGTTTCAATAGTCGGAGGTTCTCCAGGTCTTAAAATTTTAAAAATTTCAAATAAAGCTTCCTCCCTTGATCTGGCTTTATCCAATTGAAGAGTATTTCTTATGTAAGATCCAATATCTACATTGTCTAATTTAAGTGTAAATATTTTTGTAATTTTATTTTGATTGAGAAAAGCAATTAATTCCTCATTTATTTCATAACCAGCTTCAAAGTAAATTTTACCATTTTTTTCATTTATAATGTCACAAGATAAAAATTTACCAATCAGAGATTCTTCTTCGATACAAAAAATATTTATTTTCTTCTTTTGTATTTCGTCAACAAATCTTTGAGTAACTTTAGTTCCATTTTTCAAAACTACTTTACCACTATTAGAAGCAAGTATGTTGTAATTCAAAACTTTGCCTTTATAAAAACTTATATCAAGTTTTGAATCCCATCCATATTTTCCTTTCTTAAAACCAATAGATCTATAAAAAATTCCTAATATTTCTTCTCCTGTCATACCTTGTATTTTTTTTGGATCAGGATCTATTTTTTTATCTCTAAGACTGCGAATATAATTTTCTGATATTGAACTAATTAAGCATTTAAATAAAGTAGTCACAGGAAATTTTCTTTTTCTGTCAATTCTGGCATGAATATTATTCTTTGCATCATGCTCAAAATCTAACCAAGAACCTCGATAAGGAATTATCCTAGCATTAAAAAGATATTTTCCACTAACGTGAGTTTTGCCAAAATCATGGTCAAAAAATACCCCAGGTGATCTATGCATCTGACTAACAACAACTCTTTCAATTCCATTAATTACAAATGTAGCGTTTTTGGTCATCAAGGGAATATCTCCCATATAAACTTCTTGTTCTTTAATATCCCTTACTGACTTTGTTCCAGCTTCTTCATCAACATCCCAAACAATTAATCTAAAGTTTACTTGTAAAGGGGCTCCAAAAGTCATTCCCCTTTGTGAACATTCTTCTACTTCATATTTTGGAACACCAATGTCGTAAGAAACATAATCAACTGTAGCTCTTTCTGTGTAGTCATTAATAGGAAAAACAGATTTAAATACTGCATGAAGTCCATTATTCAATCGATCTTCCGGATTTATATTTAATTGTAAAAAATTATCAAATGATCTTTTTTGGACTTCTATAAGATTAGGAAGGGGGGTTATATGGGGTATATTTCCAAACGATTTTCTAATTTTTTTTACATTTGTATAAGTAATGTTCATCTTTTTTTCTTAAGTAAATAGTTGAAAACTCCCGATTAAATAATCGAGAGTTTTTTTATAATTTTATTTTAACTCTGCTTTTGCACCTGTTGCTTCAAGAGATTTTTTCATCTCTTCAGCTTCAGCTTTTGCAATACCTTGCTTGAGAGGTTTAGGTGCACCTTCAACTAAATCTTTAGCTTCCTTAAGACCCAGACCAGTTATTGTTCTTACTTCTTTAATAACAGCAATTTTATTTGATCCAATTTCGGTAAGCACTAAATCAAACTCACTTTTTTCTTCAGCAGGATCATCACTGCCACTCGCAGCTGGAGCGCCAACAGCAACTGGTGCTGCTGCAGATACACCCCATTTTTCTTCAAGCAACTTGCTTAATTCAGCTGCCTCTATAACTGACAAAGAAGATAAATCTTCAACAATTTTATTCAAATCAGCCATTATGTTTTCTCCTTATAAAACCTAGTTGGACTTTCCTAATTCTTCACTTCTTGAAGTCATCAATCGCGCCAATTGAGCTCCAGGTTCTTGAAGAACTGAAGCGATTTTTTGAGCTGGAGAAGATATTAATCCAATTAATTTTCCTCTTATTCCATCTAGTGATGGAAGTGTAGCTAAAAAATTTATTTTATTTTGATCAATTTTTTCACCTTCAAATGATCCACCAATAATTTTAAAATTTTTGTATTTTTTTTCAAAATCAACGGCAACCCTAGATGGCGCAATTGAATCATTAGAATAAGCAATTGCTGTAGGTCCATTGAACAAATCGGTAATTGACTCATATTGAGTATCAGCCAAAGCGAGTTTAGTAAGTCTGTTCTTAGTAACTTTGAATTTTGCTCCATTATCTCTCATTGTTTTTCTAAGATCATCAGTTTCTTTTACTGATAAACCAGAATAATGAGCTACAATAACCGAAGAAGCATTGTTTAAATCTTCTTTTAAGTTTTGAACAAAATTATTCTTATCAGAACGCTTCACTTTAACTCCGGTTTTTTTTAGGGTTTCCCCTATTAGCTATTGTTAACTTGACCATCAAGGTAACAACAACCTGTCAAGAAGCACATCATATGACTTGCTTCAGTCTATGTAGGTTATTAAGCCGAAGCACCTACAGTCTTTGACAGGCGATAGTAGAAAAAACTACTATCTGTTTGAGTTATTTACGAACGCAGATCTTCTGCATTAATTTTCAACCCAAATCCCATAGTTGAAGCTATGGTAACTTTTTTTATAAAAGATCCTTTAACAGTATCAGGTTTGCTTCTATGAATTGATTCATAAAAAGCTTTTAAGTTTTCAAGGAGATCTTCTTCTTTAAAATTCAACTTGCCAATTCCCGCATGAACAATACCAGCCTTATCATTTTTATATTTAATTTGTCCCGACTTAGCATTTTTTACTGCGGTAGCTACATCTTGAGTCACTGTTCCTAGTTTTGGATTTGGCATCAAACCTTTAGGTCCTAATATTTTACCTATCTTGCCAATAACTGGCATCATATCTGGTGTAGCAATTAATAAATCAAAATTAATTTTACCAGATGATATTTGCTGGACTAAATCATCATTGCCTACAATGTCTGCACCTGCTTCCGTTGCTTCTTTTGTTTTGTCATCTTTAGTCATAACAGCTATTCTAATTTTTTTACCCGATCCTTTTGGCAAATTCATTACTCCCTTAATATTTTGATCGGTCTTTTCTGGATTTATTCCAAGATTAATTGCTATATCAAGCGTTTCATCAAATTTAACAAATATATTATCTTTTAAAATTTTAATTGCTTCAGCAGGATTATAGTTTTTTGAAAAATCGACGTTTGATATTTTTTCTTTTCTGTTTTTTGATAACTTTTTCATTAATTTATAATCTCCATTCCCATTGATACAGCTGAACCTTTAACCATATTTACCGCTCCTTCTAAATTAATAGCATTAAGATCTATCATTTTTACTTTAGCAATTTTCTCAACATCTTTTATGGTTACTTTGCCAACTAACTCCCTGCCAGGAGTTGAGCTCCCTTTATCTATTTTGGCAGCTTTTTTTAAATAATGACTGACTGGAGGTAGGTTTGTAACAAATTTAAAAGTCCTATCCTTGTAAGCAGTTATCAAAACTGGAATTGGAGCATTTTTTTCTAAATTTTTTGTTCTATCATTGAATTGTTTTACAAATTCGCCAATGTTTAATCCTCTTTGGCCTAAAGCGGGTCCAACGGGTGGTCCTTGAATGGCTCCACCTGCGGGAATAAGTAGTTTAATCATTTCTAAAACTTCTTTAGCCATATTGTTAGTTATGTTTTTTCTACTTGTGAATATTCAAGGTCGACTGGAGTTGATCTACCAAATATAGAAACTGCCACCCTTAATCTAGCTTTTTCTTCGTCAATTTGTTCAATTTCTCCGTTGAATGAGGCAAATGGACCATCAATAACTTTGACCTGCTCACCAACATCATACATAACTGATGGTATAGATTTTTCAACGCCATCAGTTACCTGTTGAGAAATTCTTTTTGCTTCATCATTACTAATAGGAATAGGTTTGCCTTTAGTGCCTAAAAATCCACTCAATTTAGGAGTATTTTTTATAATATGCCAAGTATCTTCATTAAGATTCATTTTTATTAGAATATATCCAGGAAAAATTTTTCTTTCTGAATTTATTCTCACACCTCTTTTAACTTCAACAATATGTTGTGTAGGAACAGACACTTCTTCTATGTGTTCTGATATACCCAGTTTGTTGGCTTGTTCAAGAATGCTATCAGCAACTTTTTTTTCATAGCCTGAATAAGCGTGTAAAACATACCAGCGATTTTTACTCATTTAAAATCCTGAACCTTTTTCAATAATCCATCGTAAACCTTTGGACCAAATTTGATCAGTAACTAAAAAAAACAAAGAGAAAAGAATTACTAAAACAATAACAATCGCTGAAGAAATAAAAGTATCTTTTTTTTCTGGCCATGTAACTTTTTGCATTTCCTGACGAACTTGTCTTACAAACTGGGCTGGGTTTGTTTTTTTCTTTTCTACATTCATTATATCACTCTAATTATGGCAGGAGTGGCAGGACTTGAACCCGCAGCCCCCGGTTTTGGAGACCGGTGCTCTACCAGTTGAGCTACACTCCTATCTGAGAGTTGCAAAACCATTTTAGAGCGATCCCTGAAACTATTCAGAAATTTCAGTAACTACTCCAGCTCCAACTGTTTTTCCGCCTTCGCGAATTGCAAACTTAAGTCCTTTATCCATTGCAATTGGAGCAAGCAAAGAAACTTCCATAGTAATATTGTCTCCGGGCATTACCATTTCTGTTCCTTCTGGCAATTTAATAGTCCCAGTTACATCAGTAGTTCTGAAATAAAACTGGGGTCTATAGTTTGAGAAAAAAGGAGTATGTCTTCCACCTTCTTCTTTTTTTAGAATATAAGATTCAACTTTAAACTTTGTATGAGGTTTTATTGATCCCGGTTTAGCAAGTACCTGTCCTCTTTCAACTTCTTCTCTTTTCGTTCCTCTGAGCAAAACACCTACATTATCACCAGCTTCTCCTGAGTCTAATATTTTTCTAAACATTTCAACACCAGTGCAAACTGTTTTTTGTACTTCTCTAATTCCAAGAATTTCTATCTCTTCACCAACTTTTACCACTCCTTGCTCAATACGTCCGGTAACGACTGTTCCTCTTCCAGATATTGAAAAAACATCCTCAACTGGCATTATAAAAGGTTTGTCTTTTGGCCTATCAGGCTGAGGTATATGTTCATCAACTGCTTTCAATAATTCTAAAATAGAATTTTTTCCAACCTCTTCATTTTTGCCCTCCATAGCTGCTAAAGCTGATCCTTTGATGATTGGGGTTTTATCACCAGGGAATTCATATTTAGTAAGTAATTCTCTTAATTCCATTTCAACAAGATCAATTAATTCTTTATCGTCAACTTGATCTATTTTGTTCAAGTAGACAACAAGAGCTGGAACACCAACTTGTCTCGCAAGAAGAATATGCTCTCTAGTTTGTGGCATTGGTCCATCTGCGGCATTAACAACTAAAATAGCTCCATCCATTTGCGCAGCTCCAGTGATCATGTTCTTTACATAATCTGCGTGACCAGGGCAATCTACGTGTGCGTAATGTCTTTTCTCAGTTTCATACTCAACGTGAGCCGTAGCAATTGTAATTCCTCTTTCTTTTTCCTCGGGTGCTTTATCAATCTGATCAAATGCCGTGAATTCAGCCCCGCCTGTTTCAGCCAAAACTTTCGTGATAGCTGCTGTTAAAGTTGTTTTACCATGATCCACATGTCCAATTGTACCAATATTACAATGCGGTTTTGTTCTTTCAAATTTTGCTTTAGCCATTTTATATTACCCCAATAATTAAAATTCTTTTTTGGAGCGGGTGAAGGGAATCGAACCCTCGTAGCCAGCTTGGAAGGCTGGAGCTTTACCACTAAGCTACACCCGCACTTTTACTGACTCACTCACTCATCGCTTTCTTCCATTCCTCCAAATTATGGTGGAGGGGGTAGGATTTGAACCTACGTACGCTCACGCGGGCGGATTTACAGTCCGCTGCCTTTAACCACTCGACCACCCCTCCATAAAATGAAGAAAATGGCACATACTAAGTAATCAGTATGATTGTCAATCTAAAACAGCCTCCGCAAACGCAATGTACAATATGTTCTTAAAAGCGCTGACCTTTTAGACAAATTTTGTTAATTTGTATAGATCTAGATTATAATAATTGATTAAGTAAATATGATAAAATAGTCTTCATGAAATTTTTTAAACAAAAAAAGACAAAAAATAGCGGAATCACTGAAATCTATGGATTTCATTCGGTTATTGCAGCGCTTAACAATAATAACAGAAAACATCAAAAACTAGCAATTTCTCAAACTCATAAAAGCATAATTACTAGAAAAATTATACAAAATGTAAAAGAAATACTAGTTTTGTCTAATAAAGAAATGTTTAAATTATATGGTGGTGAGAATACACATCAAGGAATAGTTCTCACAACTTCAAGTTTAATCCAGCCTGATCTCAATGTGATATTAGATGAATCAAGAAACAAAAAAATTAAAATCGTGGTTATGCTTGATCAAGTTACTGATCCAAACAATATAGGTTCTATAATGCGATCATGTATACTTTTTAATTGTAAAACAGTTATTGTATCAAAAGATAATGCCCCTGATATTACTCCATCAATTGCTAAAGCTGCTTCGGGAGCTTTAGAAGTTGTTAATTACGTTAAAGTTACGAATTTATCTAATGCGATTAGAAAATTTAAGAAAAATAATTTCTGGGTCTGTGGTCTTGATATCAATAATAATCACTTAGATAACAACTTTGAAATACCTAATAAATGTTTATTGATTCTAGGTGCTGAAGGCAAAGGTTTGCGTAAGCTTACAAAAAAAGAATGTGATAGGATAATTTCTATACCAATGAATCCAAATCTAATTTTTCAGATTGATAGTTTAAACATATCAAATGCATGTTCAATAGCTTTATACGAACATTTCAAAAAAAATAATTAATTATTTATATATTGACAAATGGTGCCGCGTGTCGGAATCGAACTGACCACCTGATGATTACAAATCAACTGCTCTACCAAATGAGCTAACGCGGCACAAAACCCATTTACAATTCTTTTATTTATTCCACAAGAATTATTGATAAATAGAATTAAATTCCTGGAATATACGGCACGCCATCTCCTTTTGCTTTTTCATTCCATTCACTTACAGAAGAACAATTAACAAGAGAAAAACTCAAAAGAAGAATTATCAAAAGTTTATTAATCATTAATAAATTATAATTGTTGAATTTTAGCTGCACAATACTTAAATTCAGGAATTTTCCCAAAAGGATCCAGCGCAGGGTTAGTAAGAAGATTTGCTGCTGCTTCATTATAACAAAAAGGAATAAATATAACGCCTTCTGGAATAGCACGATCTTCACGAACTCTAATATTAATTGAACCTCTTTTTGTAGAAACCTTAATCATTTCTCCTGGTTGAATTTTTTTTCTAAGAATATCGCTGGGAGATAAAGATGCTGAAGCTTCAGGCTCTATAGCATCGAGATTTGAAGCTTTTCGACTCATAGCTCCAGTATGCCAATGTTCTAATTGTCTGCCGGTTGTAAGAATCATTGGAAACTTATCATCAGGCACCTCATCTGGAGGAATAACTCTTGCAAATACAAACTTTCCTTTTCCATTATTTGTTGGAAATTTATCTCCAAAAACTATTTCCTCTCCTTTTGAGTTAGGAGAATTACAAGGATAGGTTACTGAACTTTCTTTTTCTAGTCTTTTCCAAGAAATATTGTTTAAAGACGGCATTGCTTCCTTCATTTCATTAAAAATATCTTTTGGATGATTATAATTCCAATCTAAACCAATTCTTTTTCCAATCTCATTTGTAATCCACCAATCTTCTTTTGCTTCCCCTGGAGACATAAGAGCTTTACGTCCCATTTGAATTTGTCGATTAGAGTTAGTTACTGTTCCATTTTTTTCAGGCCAAGCAGAAGCTGGAAGAATCACATCTGCATACGTAGCAGTTTCTGTTAAAAAAATATCTTGTACAATAAGATGGTCTAATTTTTGTAATGCAGCTCTTGCATGATTTAAATCAGGATCAGACATTGCTGGGTTTTCGCCCATAATGTACATTCCTTTGACTTGATTATCATTTATTGCATTCATAATTTCAACCACCGTTAAGCCCTTGTTAGGATCTAAGTTTGTTTTCCAGAATTCTTCATAAAATTTTTTATTCTTATCTTCGTCAACTAATTTATAGTCAGGATACATCATTGGAATTAATCCTGCATCAGAAGCTCCTTGAACATTGTTCTGACCTCGCAAAGGGTGTAGTCCTGAACCTCTCTTTCCTACATTGCCTGTCATTAAAGCTAAAGAAATTAAGCACCTAGCATTGTCTGTGCCGTGAATATGCTGAGAAATCCCCATTCCCCAAAAAATAATTCCTTTATTAGTTTTCGCAAAAAGCCTCGCAACATCTTTTATGATTTCAGGTTCAATTCCGCTGATCTTTTTCATTTTTTCAGGATTAAAATCTTTCAAGTGATTTTTGAAATTTTCAAAACCTAATGTGTGATGTATTATATAATTATCATTAAATAAATTTTCTTCTATAATAACATGCATTATTGAATTTAATAAAGCAACGTCAGACCCTGGTTTGAATTGAAGCATATGAGTAGCATGTTTTCTTAATGCTTGTCCGCGCGGATCCATTACAATCAATTTTGATCCTTTTTTTACAGCATTTTTAAAAAATGTTGCAGCTACAGGATGATTTTCTGTTGGATTTGCTCCTATTACAATAATTACTTCAGAATGTTCAACTTCATAAAATGGTGCGGTAACTGCGCCAGATCCTATTGTTTCTAAAAGTGCAGCAACGGAAGATGCGTGGCACAATCTTGTGCAATGATCAACGTTATTAGTTTTCAAACCTGTTCTAATAAATTTTTGGAATAAATATGCTTCCTCGTTCGAACATTTAGCTGAACCAAACCCTGCTAAATTACTTGAAGATTTTTTTGTATCTCGAAGTTTTAATAAACCTTCAGAAGCAAAAGACAGCGCTTCTTCCCAAGAAGTTTCTCTAAAATATTCATGTATATTTGAAAAATTAATAACTGGATGCAAGTCTTTCTTTTTACCCTTTATTCTTATTAAGGGTTTAATTAATCTTTCAGGATGAGTTACATAATCAAAACCAAACCGACCCTTAACACACAATCTATTTTTATTAGCAGGTCCATTAGTGCCATTAACAAATGCAATTTTGTTTTTATTTATATTATACTCAATTTGACAACCTACCCCGCAATAAGGGCAGACACTCTCAACTTTTTCTTCAATGTCTGTATGTCCATATCCATCTTCATCTACGACTGATGATGGCATAAGAGCTCCTGTTGGACATACTTGAACACATTCTCCACAAGCAACACATGAACTGTCACCCATTGGGTCATCAAAATCAAAAACTATCTTAGAACTTTCCCCTCTGTAGGCCATGCCAATAACATCATTTACTTGAACCTCTCGACATGCTCGTACACAAAGATTGCATTGGATGCATGCATCCAAATTAACTGACATTGAAGGATGAGATACATCAGGATCACACGAGGTTTTGGAAGGAAATCTATTATCTTTTAACTGAATTTTTTCTATCCAATTCCAAAATTGTGAATTTTTATCATGAGAGATTTCACGCTTGGGTTGATCAGATAACAATAATTCAAATATAAGCTTTCTTGATTCTTTTACTCTTTCACTTGAAGTAAAAACTTTCATACCATCAGTAGGCTTTCTAAAACAAGATGCTGCAAGTATACTTTCGCCTTCTACCTCCACCACACAAACGCGGCAATTGCCGTCAGGACGATAATTTGGTTTTGGTGAGTAGCACAAATGAGGAATTTCAATTTCCTGCCTTTTGGCTACTTGCCAAATTGTTTCATTAGGATCCGCTGAAACTTTTTTATTATCTATGAAAAAAAATATTTTTTCTTTATTCATATTTAATATCATCCATAAAATATTTTATAATAGATTTTAAAGGATTCGTTGCCGCTTGACCTAAACCACAAATTGAAGCATCTGCCATTACTAAAGATAAATCTTCGAGTTGTTTCTTATTCCATCTATTATTTTTCATTAATTTAACTGTTTTTTCTGTGCCAACCCTACAAGGTGTGCATTGTCCGCAACTTTCATCTTCAAAAAACTTTAACAAATTTAAACCAACTTCCATCATATTATCTTTATCAGATAAAATAACAACAGCTGCAGAACCTAAGAAACAACCTAGCTCATCCAATTCTTTTACATCATAGTCCAAAGGTATGTTATTCAAAGTAGAGGGTAAAATACCTCCTGAAGCCCCGCCTGGCAAATATCCTTTAAAAGCGTGGCCCTCTAACATTCCACCACAATGATTATCAATTAATTCGGTAACCGTTGTGCCGGCAGGTGCAATTATTACTCCTGGATTTTTTACTCTTCCGGATACTGAATAACTATGAAATCCTTTTCTACCTCTGGTTCCCTGACTAGAAAACCAATCTGATCCTTTTTCAATTATATCTCTAATCCAATAAATAGTTTCTATATTATTTATTAAAGTTGGTTTTCCAAATAATCCCACTTCTGCAGCATATGGCGGTTTGTGTCTTGGTAGCCCTCTTTTACCTTCGATGCTTTCAAGCATAGCAGACTCTTCACCACATATATAGGCTCCTGCCCCTCTACGAAGTATAAAATAATTTTTTTTAATAAGACCTTTCTTTTCAAGAATGAGAATTTCATTTTTTAATATCTCAATTACTGCTGGATATTCATCTCTCAAATAAATATATACTTGATGTGCTTTAATAAATTGGGCAGCTATTAGAACCCCTTCTAAAAAACGATGGGGATCTGATTCAAGAAAATATCTATCTTTAAAAGTTCCTGGTTCGCCCTCATCACCATTGATTGCAAGATATTTTTGATCTTTATATTGGGAAACAATCTCCCATTTTTTTCCTGTAGGAAAACCAGCTCCGCCTTTTCCCTTTAAGCCACTTTCATTTAATAGATTTATTATTTGGGCATTTGAAATTATATTGTCTACTATTTTTTTAAAAATTTTATATCCTCCTTTAGATACATAATCATCGAACTTTATGTAATTAGGAATAATAGTATTAAATTTTTTTAACTTTATTGCTTCAAGAACATCATTTGAAGTTGCATTATCTATATAATTTTTTCCTACACAAACAGTAGGGGCAGAATGGCATCGTCCCATACACGGACCTGAAACAATTTTTATATTTTCATCATTATAATTATTTAATTCTTTTAGAATTTTTTTAGCGCCGAAAAGTTCACATGTTAAACTTTCACAAACTCTGACAAAATTAATAGGCTTAATTTGGTCCGTGTCTTTTATTACATTGAAATGTGCATAAAAAGTCGCAACTTCATAAATTTCTGCTAGTGGAAGATTTGTTATTTCTGCAAGAACGACTAAATGCTTATCATATAAAAAGCCGTATTTATCCTGTAGCAAGTGAAGATATTCGATTAATTCTTCCCTAACAATAGTTTTGCCAATAAATAGTGACTGAATTTCTTCAAAGATATTTTTTTCTGCCTGTCGTCCTTTAGGTTGCCAGCGTTTTTTCTTTTTATTAAAAGCAGATTTGTTTTGAGATATAAAATTATTCATTGAAAAAAAAATGATATAATAAGATCTATATTTTTATCATAAAGTTATGAAAGATGAAGTTGAAAATAATGAAATAGTACTTGATACTTCCGGTACAGAATGTCCAATACCTGTTTTAAAGGCAAGGAAATTATCGCAATCTTTAAAGCAAGGGGACGTCGTAAAGGTTATTGCGACAGATCCCTTAGCCGAAGCAGACTTCATACACTACTGTGAGCAGTCTAATTATCAATATTTAGGATCTTCAAAAGAAAATAAAAAAATTTTTATAAAATTTATTATTTAATTTAATATTCAATTAAATAATTCATCAAACAAATAAAAATCAAATTTATCACCTTTATTAATTTTACTTACATTCTCAGGAATTTCTATTATTCCATCGGAAAAAGCTATGGATGAAATCATTCCAGAACCTTGTTTTTGGTATTTATTTACACAAACGTTGTCCGAATTACCTTGATCTAAAGTTACTCTTATCCATTCTAATCTGTTTGTTTTTTTTTTCATTGAGAAATTAACAAACGCTTTGAAACTTTTGGGCTTCTTCATTTTTGACCCACACAAGAACTCAAGAAACGGTTTAATAATCAATCCGTATAACAAGTGCACTGAAACAGGATTTCCTGGGAGGCAAATTATTATTGTCTTATTTATTTGGCCAATCGCTAGTGGACGGCCAGGTTTGATTGCTGTTTTCCAAAAAAAAATTCTTCCCTTTTCTTTAATAACATCAATTAAGTGATCTTCTTCTCCAACGGAGGCCCCCCCTGTTGTGATTATTACATTATAATCATTGATATTCTCAGTTAATGATTCAATAATTTTATCTTTTGAATCTCTCAAGATGCCTAAATAATGTGAAACAATATAATTATCATTTAAAAGCGATTGAAGTGAATAACGGTTAGAATTATTAATTTTAGATCCTTCCAATCTTTCTGATGGCTCTATAAGTTCGTTGCCACTAGTAAAATATCCAACCTTTAATTTTTTTTTTACCTCAACATATTTTTTCCCCACGGCTGCTATTAAATTTATATTAGTTGAGTTTATCTTTTCTCCGCATTGTAAAATCTTATCCCCTTTAGAAACATCTTCTCCTTTTAATCGACAATTTTCTCCCAAATGAGGAATTTTTCTCATACTGATATAATCACCATCAACGATTGCATTTTCTTGCATAATTACTGTATTGCAATTATTGGGCATACGAGCACCGGTAAAGATGCGGACAACTTCATTAGCTTTTAGAATAATTTCAGCTTGATCTCCCGCAGCAACTCTTTGTGTGCACTTTAATTTCATGGAATCATTAAGGTTATCATTATGAATGGCATAGCCATCAACAGCTGAATTATTGAAAGGAGGAAGGTCTATAGAACTGATAATATCTGAGGATATAATCCTCCCTTCAGCTAATAATAATTCAATTTTTTCTGATTCTATGTTTTCTATAGAAATTTTTTTAAGTAAATTATTAACCTCATTTTTTGTCAAGGGATGCTTGTTCATATCTAAGTTCTTTGTAAAATATAATCAGCAATAATGGCGATTTCATTTTTTTTAAATTTCTTAATTGAAGTTTCAATCCTAGAATCAGCAACGATGCCTATAACATTTTTAAGATTCGGAAATAAATGAGATGAAGGATCTGAATCATCTTTTATTATTTCTATTTTGGCATGTTTTTCATTTTTAAACCCTTCAACGATAATGATATCAGGCTTGTTAAGTTCATCTATCAATTCATATAAAGTTTTTTCGTTTGCTTTGTTTAATTCAGAAATCTTAGCCCAACGCTTTGATGAACTAATAATAACTTGTTGCGAACCAGCTTGACGATGTAAAAAACTATCAGTATTAGGTTTGTCAATTTCAAAATCATGATGTGCGTGCTTGATAGAGGCAACATTAAATTTTTGATTTGTAAAATATGAAATGAGTTTTTGCGCAAAGAAAGTTTTGCCAGAATTTTTCCAACCCACTATTCCACAAATCTTCATTTTCTACCTGTATTTTATATTAAACAAATATACTATTGAATTTATTAACATTGTTAATAAAATTAATACAATACCAAGAGCCATTGCGTATTCTAAATTCCCCATTCTTGTTTCAAGAGTTATAGCTGTTGTCATCACTCGTGTGTAATGTTCAATGTTGCCGCCTACAATCATAACTGCTCCAACTTCAGAGATAGCTCTGCCAAAGCCAGTCAAAAGAATAGTAATTAAAACTACATAACTATGACGAATTAAGGTTAACATAGTGCCGATTAAAGGAATATTAAAAGCCCTGAAGTGATCTCTGTATTGTAGCCATTGTTGTGAAAATATTTCATACGATAATGACACAACTATAGGGAAGATAATAATTGATTGAGCTATGATCATCGCACCTGGCGTGTAAAGCAACTGCAAAACACCAAGAGGTCCTCCTCTTGCTAGTAGAAAGTATACGATTAACCCGACAACTACTGGGGGAATCCCCATAAGAGAATTAAAAATAATAATTAAAATATTTTTTAAAAAAAATTTTTTCAAAGCTAAAATATACCCTATTATTAAGGCGAAAAAAGAAGACGTTATTAAAGCTGAAAAACTAACCTTCAAAGATAAGATGATAATTTCAAATAATAACGGATCAAATGTCAGAATTAATTTTACAGATCTGATAAATATTTCTAGAATATTCATAAATTAATATAATTTTATGTAACACTTTTATGAAGATGAGGAAAAATAAATATTTAATATCACCTAATATTAATAATAATGCTCTTACTGTAAACGTAAGAGGTATTGATCAACACAATAATCCAGTTGATAATAAGATTATCCAAGAAAGAGCTTTAACAATTTTTTTGAATAATCAAGAAATAGTGACGCTAATGTCTATAGGGGATTATCCAAAATATTTGTCCGTAGGCTATTTGTTAAATCAAAATATGCTTAAATTAACTGATAGAATCAAGTCTATTGAATATGATAGTGACATTGGCGTTATTGTCGTAAGAACAAATAGAAAAACAAATTACGAAACAATTCTTAGAAAAAAAATTACAACAAGTGGATGTGCGCAGGGAACAGTTTTTGGTGATATTTATGAAGAAATCCAAAAAAGAAAAATTAAATCACGTTTAAAAATTTCACCTAAATCGATTTATGAAATATCTAAAAAAATCAACCTGACTCCTAGTCTCTATCTAGAAGCGGGCGCGGTTCATGGGTGCGTTATTATCAAAAATGATAGACCAATCATATATATGGAGGATGTTGGCAGACATAATGCCGTTGATAAAATAACGGGTTATATGTTTTTAAACAAAATCAAGACAAGTGATAAAATTTTTTATACAACGGGAAGATTGACAAGTGAAATGGTTATTAAAACAGTTAAGATGAGCATTCCAATCTTAATATCCCGCTCAGGTTTTACCTCTTGGGGGGTTGATTTAGCTGTTAAAACCAATCTGACATTAATAGGAAGAGCTAAGGGTAAAAAGTACATTGTTTTATCAGGAATGCATCGAATTAAGCTCTAATAAATGATCAATTATAATAATGACCTCTGCGCAGTAATCCTTACAGGGGGTAGATCCTCTAGGATGGGGGGTGAAATAAAATCTTTAAAAAAATTTAATAACAAATCTATCTTTGATAGAATTTTTGAGAACTTGCAAACACAAACTGATAAAATAATCATCAACAGCAACGATTCAGAAAATTTATTTGTTGATTATAATGTTGATGTTATCAAAGATAGTCTTGAAGGATTTCTCGGTCCTTTGGCAGGTATACATGCTGCCATGGAATGGTTAAAAGAAAATTCACCTAGAATTCAATGGTTGGTCACAGTTCCCGGAGACACGCCTTTTTTACCAAAAAACCTAGTTAAAAAGTTGTTTAACAAAGTTATGAATGGTAACAATAAAATTGTACTTGCACAGTCTAATGGAAGAATTCATCCTATAATTGGCATATGGAATTCAAGCTTGTTTGAAAGTTTAAAAAGTAGTTTAAACTCTGGGAATAGAAAAATTATGGATTGGGCTTCGCAACATTCTTTAGAATATGTAGAATTTACTAACTCTAAATATGACCCTTTCTTTAATATCAATCGCTATGAAGACATGGCAACAGCTAAAGAAATTGAAAAAAACAATTATCTTATTTGCTAGTGGCATTCATATATTTATAAGATTATAGTATATCTATATGTCTATTTACCTCCCGATTGCCGAAATGAACGTTAACATTCTACTTATAATATTACTTGGTGTAATGGTTGGTGGTCTAACAGGTTTGTTTGGTGTTGGTGGTGGTTTTTTGATGACTCCACTTTTAATTTTTTTAGGCATTCCTCCAGCAGTAGCTGTTGGCACAGAAGCTCCGCACGTACTTGCTTCATCTATCTCAGGTGTGATCGCCCACTGGAGAAGAAAAAATGTTGATATTAAAATGGGAGTTTTTCTTCTATCAGGCGGCGTTTTAGGTTCAACAGTTGGCGTTAATTTATTTAAGATTTTAAGAGGCTTTGGGCAAATTGATGTAATAATTCAGTTTTTATTTTTATTTTTTCTTGGCTTAGTTGGCTTTTCAATGCTGTTTGAAAGCACGAGAACAACAATAAAAAAATATAGAACAACTTCATTGATTAGAACGAAATTACACCAACATTCTTGGATACATGGATTGCCATTTAAAATGAGGTTTCATCGATCAAAATTATATATCAGCGCAATACCGCCAATTGTAATAGGTTTTTTTGTTGGTGTTCTCTCAGCTATGATGGGAATTGGAGGGGGATTCATTATAATCCCTGCAATGGTATACATTTTAGGAATGTCCACCAATGTAGTTGTTGGAACTTCGCTTTTTCAAATCATTTTTGTCACAGCTAATTCAACCTTTTTTCAATCTTATTTAAATCAAACGGTAGACATAGTTCTTGCCGCCTTAATGATTGTTGGTGGTGTAATTGGAGCGCAAATTGGGGCAAGATTGGGTACTACTTTTAAGTCAGAATATTTACGTGGTGTTTTAGCAATTCTTGTATTAGGTGTTTGTGTAAAAATTTTCACCGATTTAACTTTAACACCCAGTAATTTATTTTCTTTAAGCTAATGAATTATTAGAAGATTGTTGCGCCAAAGATTTTAATTTTATCATCTTCTACTCCCAATACTAAACGACCTAAAAATTCTCCTGGAACTTCATCGCTTGTCTGTTTGTAAAGGACTGTTACATAGTTATTTCGCCTTAAACAGCCGTAAAACTCTCTTTGTTTTGATAAACTTGTTAATAATTTATTGTTCGTCCACTGTTTACTTATCTCAATTTCATTTGCGCCATAGAGCATTTGCGCTGAAAAATTCTTTGTAAAACCCCCGTAATCCTTGTTGTTGGAATATTTAACAAGTTCATCCCATAGAGGATTTGCAATCTTCAATATTTCTTCATCAGTCTTCTCAAGAAGGTTCATTTTTCTCTTCTTCAACGATGTGATAAAGAGGTGCTTTTTCCATAACAAATTCACCAGTCTTGGGATCACGGCGAGATAAGGTTAGGCAATGCCAATTATCATCATCCAACTTCATATGATCACCCCGATAGTAGTAGCCCGGCCAACGTGTTTCCTCACGAAACAATGTATGTTCCGCCACGCACTGCGAAGTAAGTGCGCGATGTTTTAATTCCCAGGCGCGCATAAGTTGGTGATAATTTTCAGCTCCAATATGTTCGAGATCTTCTTGTAGAATGCTTAATAATTCTAAACCTTTTTTAAGTAAATTCTCATTGGTCATATAGTTTGTGCTAAGACCGCCAACATATTCATCCATAATCTTCTGAAGACGTTGAAGACCTTGAATAGGTAAAAGATAACTTGGTGAAACTGTTCCTGCGGTGATCTCGTTACGTCCCACAGTGTAGTTCTCTAAAGGTTTATATATAATCTTCTTAAAATCCGCGCACTGCTCGTCATTGACTTCAATTTTTTCATCGCCTAGATCTTGTATATATTTAACTGCAGCTTTTGCAGCAAGACGACCTTCCGTGAAAGAACCTGAGGAGAATTTATGGGCGCTGCCGCCAACTGTATCCCCTGCACCAAAAAGCCCGTCAACTGTGAGCATTCTGTTATATCCCCAAAAATATTCAGAAGGCGAAAGATCTTCTGGGCCACTCACCCAGGCGCCCGAGCAAGTGGCATGAGAACCCATAACATATGGCTCTGATGTAGTTAGCTCAGGATTCATATATTTTGGATCAATATTTTGAGAAGCCCAAACAACTGCTTGTCCAACTGTCATACCAAGGAAGTTCTCCCATCCTACTTGCTCCAGATGAGGATCTTGGAAAGCTTCCGTTGTAACCATCTGAATTGGTCCCCCGCCAGCTTTAACTTCCTCAATGAATGCATGGTTACGCAGACATGTTGGCACAGGTGTGTGATCGATGTATTCCCCTACCAATTTTTTAGTTTGCTCATACCATTTTTTTTCATAATTTTCTCCATTGGCATTTTGGGTGTAAGTTTTAAGATGCAGGAAGTAAGCGCCGACTGGACCGTAACCATCTTTGTATCGTGTTAAAACGATACGATTTTCCATTTGTGTCATTTTAGCGCCAACAGAAATTGGCAATGCATAGGCTGAACCATTGCTCCAAGGGGCGTACCAGGTTCTTCCCATGCCTTCCCCCACAGCACGAGGCTTAAAAATATGCGAGGCACCGCCAGCAGCTACAATTACAGCTTTGGCGCGAAAGGCGTGATAGTTGCCAGTACGCATGTTAAAGCCTACAGCACCGCCAACTCGGTTTTCTTTGCTTTCGTCCATCAGCAGGTGAGTTATCATAATTCTATTATATATTTTACTAGCAGATTTTTTTGCGGCTTCCGCAACAATTGGTTTGTAACTTTCTCCATGAATCATTATCTGCCATTTACCTTCGCGTAAGTAGCGTCCAGTCTCTTTATTGCGCATCATCGGTAGACCCCACTCGTCAAACATATGTACTGTGGAATCTACATGACGGGCCATATCATAACCAAGATCTTCACGAACCAAACCCATTAAGTCATTACGTGCGTAACGCACGTGATCTTCCGGTTGATTCTCACCCCATTGCATCCCCATATAGCAATTAATTGCGTAGAGACCTTGAGCCACTGCTCCGCTGCGATCAATATTAGCTTTTTCAACACAAACAATCTTCAAGTCACGACCCCAATATCTGGCTTCAAATGCTGCACCGGTACCTGCCATACCGCCACCTACAACAAGAATATCGCAATTTTCATAAATTGTCTTAATTTTACCCATTAGTAATATACGCCTTTTTTAAATTGTTCTTTTTTCAATTCTGGTAAACCGGTCTCAATGTTGAGTGTGTTTGGTTCAGAGAAAAGTAATTGCGAGTTGAGAGCTTCTTTATCAGGCAGTTCTTTATCAGCGAGTTTTGGAATATGCTTGCCCCATGGCTTAGTCGTAATAGGAGAAACAAAGTTTTTTTCTTTGCCATTTCGGAACTTAACCTTCCATGAAATTGTTCCTTTCTCTTCCTCACGGAGTACTCTAACGCTATGTCCCATAGGAGCGAAATCAGCATATCCACGCACGTCAATAGCATTTTGTGGGCAAGCCTTAACACAGGAGTAGCACTCCCAGCAAAAATTGGGTTCGATATTAACGGCACGTCGAATAGTTTCATCAATGTGCATAATATCAGAAGGACAGATATCAACACAGTGTCCGCAGCCGTCACAACGAGTCATATATACAAAAGTTGACATATTATTTTCTCTCTTTCTTTTTCTTTAGTATAAATTTAACCATTATATTTTTTAGTAGTGTCGTGGCGCTTCGCGCTTTATGCCGAGACCAAATTTTTTGGGCTTATCTGTTGGTGTTGGTAGATTATCTCTTGAACCATCCGCTTCAGCTAAGCGTTTCTGTATAGCTGCACCTGGTTTGTAAAACATATGGGCGAATTTAGACCAGTAGATCCCTCCAAATAGTAAAAGATTAGAAAAACTAAATAAAATAAAAAACACGATATCCCATCCAGATACATTTATAGCTTGTAAGTATGACCAGATTAGACCAAGGGTAGAAGTGACAACCAGAGATAAGATGAATAAATCTGCCCTAACAACGCGATACCAAGGATTAGCTTCTGCTACAACATCGACTCTGAGAAAAAACCAAAACCAATAACCACCAATACAGGTCATTATTGCTCCTAAGTGCCATAATATTGCTAGAATAGAAGGTGTTGCGAATTTAGGTGTTGAATAACAGAAGATCATAATAATTGAAGTAATCCAAAAAACTATAGTGCCATACATACCGAGAAGATGGGCGAGTCTGCGTTTACCATCTAATTCAGAAGTGGTAAGGACATCACTTGCAACGGATTTAAAAACAATTGATGCCTTTTCCCCAACGCTAATAGTTCTGGTTGCTGATTTCTTTGCTTTTTTTACATTTTCAAAAAAGTATTTAACATTTTTCTTATGAATCATATCAAGCAACGTTCCCCCTACTACCAAAATAATCATAGCAGCAACAAAAACCTGCATTACAATGGATGGAACAAACTCGGAAAGTTCGGAAAATGGATTGATAGTTATCACGAAAAATCCCTCCTTAGGTTTAATTGAATCACAATTTGATATAATATTTTAGTAAGTATATATTTAATGCAGTTTTTTTAACATATCAATTATATGAAGGATACTGGTATTTCTGAAATTGACAAAAAAAGAGAATAATAAATATTAATGAAACGTGACTCAACTTTTTTGTATTTTAATGTAGCTTATGCCGCTGGATTAATCTGTTTTTTGATTTTATTTTATTTTAAAGTTAAAATCATATTTTTAACAATTTTCATTATTATTATATCTGCTGTTCTACTAATTTTTAAGTTGCTATATTGGTATTCTATTAGAATAGTTCAACAAAGTATAAACGGTGTTGATAAACAAAAATATTTTTTATTTAGATTAACATTTTGTATATTTACATATATCACACCTGTATACTGCATAATTCAAGAGCCAAATTTAATAGTTAGTCATTATGTTTCAACAATTACTTTCACAATAGTTGTCATATTGGCAATAATAGGAATTTTTATCGAAAGATGGTTATTTTTTATCGAGTCACAACAAACTGTTAATGATAATAATGCTGAATAAATCTAATAAATTTTTTTTAATTATAATTATTGCTATTACCATTACCAATAAATCATCTTTTGGAAATGAAAGCTATTTTGATTTATCAGATCAAAAGATAGAAATTCAAACAAACTTTAACGGTAAAGAAGTCATTATTTTTGGACTAACAGAACCTCAATTTGATACAATTATAACTATAAAAGGACCTAAAAATGATACTGCTATTAATAAAAAAGAAAGAATATTCGGATTTTGGTTTAATGCAAAAAGAATAATATACAAGGATTTGCCAAGCATTTTTTTTATTGCATCCTCATCTCCTATCAATGAAATTTTACCAAATGAAACCATCACCAGAAAAGCATTACACTTTGAAGAAATGGCTGTTAATTTAATTACGCAACGAGATTTTAATTTTGCTGATCAAAATAAATTTGAGATGTGGGATAAAAACATAATCCAAATAAAAAAAAATTCAAGTTTATATAAAGAATATAATTTGAAAATTATTGATAATAAATTATTTCAAACAAAGGTCTTTTTTCCGAGCAATGTGATTCCTGGGTCCTATGATATAAATATTTATCAAATACTTAACAAAATTATAGTCAGTGAAAAAAACAAGGAATTAATAATAAAAAGATCTGGAATTGGTAACAAAATTTTTCAATTTGCTCATAACCAACCATCTATTTATGGTATATTGTGTATAGTGTTTGCAGTATTAGCGGGTTTAATGGGTGCAACTATATTTAGGAGACTATAAATGAGTAAAGAAAAATATATTCTTGTTATCGCTGACAAAACTCAAGAAATGGAAGTTGCTCTTCAATACGCCTGTGCAAGATCAAAAAAGACTAATAGGAAAATTATTATTGCATCTTTTATTGAGCCGCTTGATGTTTTGACTACTCAAGGAGTAACTGAAATTATGCAAAATGAGGCTAGAGAAGAAGCTGAAAAAAATCTTCAATATGCAGCATCTATAGTGAAAGAGTCGACTGGCTTTATGCCTGTGCTACAAATTCGTGAAGGAGAAATCATGAAAGAAATGAAAAGTCTTATTGATGAAGAAAAAAATATAAATGTTCTAGTCATAGCTGCCAATGTTGATGAAAAAAATAATCCTGGTCCAATAATTAATGCATTGGTTTCCAAAGAGCTCTCAAATTTCAGAGTTCCTGTAATGATTGTTCCAGGCAATTTTTCTAAAGATCACATAGCTCTTCTGACTTAATGAAAGATAATAGTTACCGAGATATCATAGCCAAGATTTTAATTGATATTGAATCAGTAAGATTCTCTTTTGAAGATCCTTTTACTCTTACTTCAGGTCAAAAAAGTCCTGTTTATGTCGATTGCAGAAAAATTATTTCATTCGTAAAAGAAAGAAATATAATTCTTGATTATGCAAAAGAATATTTTGATGAAAATAATCTTCAGTTTGATTTACTTGCAGGCGGTGAAACTGCTGGTATTCCTTATGCAGCTTTTTTATCTGAACGTCTTCAAAAGAAAATGGTTTATGTTAGAAAAAAGCTGAAAGGATTTGGAAAAAATAAACAAATAGAAGGATATTATGAAATTGGTCAAAAAGCCATCTTAATTGAAGATCTGGCAACTGATGGAGAAACTAAGGTTATGTTCGTTGAAACTCTAAGAAAATCAGGACTAGAAGTTTCTGATATTTTTGTTATCTTTTATTACGATATTTTTGATTTCAATAAAACGCTTCTTTCTTCAATGAATATAAAAATGCATTCCCTATGTACTTGGAAAAATATAATTAACGTTATTTCTAGTGAAAAATTATTTATAGAAAAAGAAATAAATAATTTAAAAATATTTTTAGATAATCCTGAAACTTGGAGAAAAAATAATGCGTGAACTAGTATTAGTAAGCGGAGGTTTTGATCCGATTCATAGTGGGCATATTTATTTAATCCAAGAAGCTTCAAAACACGGTGATGTGATTGTTTTATTAAATTCCGATAAATGGCTAAGAGAGAAAAAAGGGAGGGAGTTTCTACCTTTTGTTGAAAGAGAAACTATCATGAAATCATTAAAAAATGTTATTGATGTCTTGTCTTTTGATGACTCAGATAAAACATGCGTAGATGGAATAAGGAAAGCAATTAACAAATATCCAAATCACAAAATTATGTTTGCAAATGGAGGGGATAGAAATGATAAAACATCTCCAGGTTCAGAAAAAAAATTTTGTGATAAAAATAACATTACAACACTTTGGGGAGTTGGTGGGAAATATAAGTCAAACTCTAGTTCTAAGATTTTAAAAAGATGGCAAGAAGAAAATTAGTTAAGGATATAATCTTTTAATTAACCAAGAATTTTTATTTTTTTTATATTCAACTCGATCATGAAGTCTAAAGGGCATATCTTGCCAAAACTCAATTAACAGGGGTTCAACTCTAAAACCAGTCCAATAAAGAGGTCTTGGTATAGTTTTTTTTTTATATTTTTCAGTATATTTCTTAATTTTATTTATTAATTCTTCTCTAGTTTTAAGTTCAGAAGATTGATCTGAAGCCCACGCCCCTATCTTACTTCCTTCTGGTCTGCTTTCAAAATATTCATCAGCTTCTTTATTTGCTACTAGTTTTGCTATTCCTTCAATTCTTATTTGTCTAAGCAAACTTTTCCAATAAAAGTTTAATGAAACTTGAGGATTAAAATTTATAGAATTTCCTTTTTTACTTTCTACATTTGTATAAAAAACAAAACCATTATTATCAAAAGATTTTAAGAGAACTATTCTTGAACTTGGCATTAGACTTTCAGAAATTGTAGAAAGATTCATTGCATTTGGAACATTGATTTCTTTTTGTTTGGCTTCTTCAAACCATTCGCTGAATAATATTATGGGATCTTCTTTTGCATTAATTAATTTTATTTTTTCTGTCATATTTTTTATACGATTACCATTATAATTAGTATATAAAGAATAAAACAAGTAAAAACAAATCAGCTTCTACAACAACTAAATATACAAGAATTATTGCTATGTTAATGAAAAATAAAAAAGGTTTGATCATGGGTGTTGCGAATAATCGCTCAATTGCATGGGGCATAGCTAAATCAATTGCCAAACAAGGTGGGCAGCTTGCTTTCACATATCAAGGTGAGGCTTTGAAAAAAAGAGTTCTTCCATTGGCCCAAAGTGTTGGATCCGATATAGTGATACCTTGTGATGTAACAGATTCTTCAAGTATAACAAAAACTTTTGAAATATTAAAAAATAAATGGGGTGAGCTCGATTTTTTAGTCCATGGAATTGCCTTTTCTAATAAAGAAGAATTAAAAGGGAAGTATTACAAAACATCGCTTGAAAATTTTAATCAAACTATGCATATATCTTGCTATTCTTTTACTGAAGCATGTCGTTTAGCAGAACCAATAATGAATAAAGGAAGCTCTATTTTAACATTAACCTATTATGGAGCTGAGCAAGTAATGCCTCACTATAATGTTATGGGAATTGCTAAAGCAGCTTTAGAAGCAAGTGTTAGATATTTAGCTGTAGATCTGGGAGAAAAAAATATCAGAGTAAATGCAATTAGCGCCGGACCAATTAAAACCTTGGCTGCTTCTGGAATAGGCGACTTTAGATTTATCTTAAGATGGAATGAGTTAAATTCTCCTCTTAAAAGGAATGTTAATCAAGATGAGGTGGGAAATTCCGCTTTATATTTATTAAGTAACTTAGGTAGTGCAGTAACTGGTGAAGTGCAGCATGTTGATTGTGGATACCATACAGTAGGAATGGTTGCAGTCGACGAAGCAGAAGAAGTATCTAAACTTTTGAGTGAATTTAACAAAGAAAAATAATGTCATCAAATTCAATAGGTAAAATTTTTAATTTCACAACTTGGGGAGAAAGTCACGGTAAAGCAATCGGTTGTGTTGTTGATGGCGTTCCATCAAAAATTCCTCTTAATGACAAAGATTTGCAAAAATATCTTGATAAAAGAAAACCTGGACAATCAAAGCATACCTCTCAAAGAAAAGAAGCTGATCAAGTTGAAATTTTATCAGGTGTATTTGAAGGATTTACAACCGGTCATCCAATATCTTTGATTATAATGAATCAGGATCAGAGATCTAAAGATTACTCAGAAATTAAAGATATTTTTAGACCTGGACATGCTGATTATACTTATTGGTCAAAATACGGTATTCGCGATTATAGGGGTGGTGGTCGATCAAGTGCGAGAGAAACCGCTATGAGAGTAGCTGCTGGCGGCATTGCAAGAAAAGTTATTGAACATAAGATAAAAAGTAATTTTAAAATTATAGGTGGTTTGGTGCAAATAGGAGATAGCAAAATAAACTATGATAATTGGAAGAATGATTTTATTGAAAAAAATGATTTTTTTTGTCCAGATCAAAAAATAATAAATGAATGGGAAATAAAAATAACAAAGGCTCGTAAAGAAGGAACTTCTTTGGGTGCAATAATAGAATTAAGATGTCACGGTATACCTGTGGGTCTTGGTGAGCCCGTATATGATAAATTGGATTCTGATTTAGCTAAGGCGATAATGAGCATTAATGCTGTAAAAGGTGTAGAAATTGGGAATGGATTTAACAGTGTTTTGGAATCAGGCATTTCAAATGTTGATGAAATGAGAATCAAGGACTCCAAGCCAGTATTTCTAACAAATAATAATGGCGGTATTTTAGGTGGAATATCAACTGGGCAAGATATTATAGTACGTTTTTGTGTAAAACCAACAAGCTCTATTCTCAGTTCTAAAAAAACAATAAATACTAATTTAAAAGAAACAGAAATTTCCACCAAAGGTAGACATGATCCTTGTGTTGGCATTAGGGCCGTTCCTGTGGGTGAGGCGATGATGGCAACTACACTTGCTGATCACTGTTTGCGCTTTTTATAAATATTTTTTCGCATATATTAAAAACTCAATATTTCCCTTTGGGCCCTTAATGGGGCTAGGAATAATTCCTTGAACTTTCATTTTACATTTAGAAGAGAACCATTCGTTGAAATCTTCACAAATTCTAGTATGAATTTCAGAGTCAAGAATCACCCCGCCTTTTTGTATTTCATTTTTTGATGCTTCAAATTGAGGTTTAATTAACCCTATCACTATTCCATTTTTTTTTTCTAAAAATTGTAGACATGGTTCAATAACTTTTTTCATACTAATAAAACTAACATCACAAACTACAACATTAATTGTATCACAAATAATATTTTTACTTAAATATCTAGCATTAGTTTTTGGTATATTTATAACCTTGGTGTGCTTTCTTAATTTTTCATGCAATTGATTAGCTCCAACATCTACTGCATAAATTTTTTTAGCTTTTTTTGATAATAATACTTCTGTAAAACCACCTGTGGATGCCCCAATATCAAGACAAATTAAATCTTTTACATCAATGATAAAATTCTCAAAGGCATACAACAATTTTGAAGCCCCTCTTGATACCCACTGAGGATGCAGGTTTGCTTTTACTACATCTGCATTAGTCTCATATAATTCACCACTTTTAAGAACTTTTTTTCCATTAATTGAAATTTGTCCAGCCATAATCATAGCTTGTGCTTTTGCATAGGAATCAGTAATTTTCTTATCAACTAAAAGTGAATCAGCTCTTTTTTTCAAAATATATTATTTTTTTTTATAATTGCTTAAGTGTACTATTTCATTAGATAATAAAGACAATATTTTGTTAGAGATGGACTCGGCATCCATACCCATTTCCTTATACTGATTTTCAGAAGTATTATGATCAACAAACTTATCAGGAAATATTATATTCTTAATTGTTGATGAGGTTGATGTTTTTCTTTTATTGTGGACATAATCAAGAACAGAAGAGCTAAATCCTCCTATTGAACCTTCCTCAATTGTTATTACAAATTCATGATTATCTAAAATTTTATCTAACAGAATTGTATCCAAAGGTTTTGCAAATCTTGCATCCATTAATGTAGGGTAACAACCCCTTGGCTTAAGAATTTCGATTGCTTGTTGACAGGCTTCTAATCTTGCACCAAAATTAATTAAAGCTACTGAATTGCCTTCCTGAATTATTCGTCCCTTCCCAATCTCTAAGTGTGATAATTCGTCTCCTATATTTTTACCTATAATAGATCCTCTTGGAAAACGGAAGGATGATGGTCTATCATCAATCATTATGGCAGTCTTAATCATACGAATTAATTCACCCTCATCAGCTGCAGCCATAATTACAAAATTAGGCAATGCAGATAAAAAAGCTATGTCAAAAGATCCTGCATGTGTAGGTCCATCTGCGCCTACTTGACCTGCTCTATCGATAGCAAATCTTACAGGCAATTTTTGGATAGCAACATCATGCACTATTTGATCATATGCTCTCTGGAGAAAAGTAGAATATATAGCTACAAAAGGCCTTAATCCTTCTGCAGCTAAGCCTGCGCACATAGTAACTGCATGTTGTTCCGCTATTCCAACATCAAAAAATTTTTTTGGATGTTTCTGTGCAAAAATATCCAAACCAGTTCCAGATGCCATCGCTGCAGTTACAGCAACAATTTTTTCATCTATTGATGCTTCTGCTGATAAAGTTTCACCAAAAACTTGTGAAAATGATTTCATATTTATTTTAGATAAAGAAGATCCAGTAACAACATCAAATTTATTTACACCATGGAATTTATCGCTTGATTCTTCTGCGGGTTTATAGCCACAACCTTTTTTAGTAATCACATGAAGAAAAACAGGCTTGTTAATTTTATTGGATTTAATATTTTTTAAAACTGGAATCAAATGATCAAAATTATGACCGTCTATTGGACCTAAGTAAAAAAAACCCAATTCTTCAAACAAAGTGCCGCCCGACACAAAACCTTTGGAAAATTCTTCTGCCCTATAAAGGGCTTTCGCAAAAGATTTGGGAAATTTTGACGATATTTTTTTAATGATTGATCGTATGTTTGAATATGAACTAGAAGACAAAAGCCTAGATAAATAGCTGCTCATTGCACCAACAGGCTGATCTATTGACATTTCATTATCATTTAAAATAACGATCAGCTCCTTACTCATTGCACCAGCATTATTTAATGCTTCATAAGCCATACCTGCGCTCAATGCACCGTCTCCTATGACACAAATTACTTTTGAATTATCTTTTTTTAATTCTTGAGCAATTTTAATTCCTAAGCCTGCTGATATCGAAGTAGAACTGTGAGCTGTACCAAAAGTATCATATTCACTTTCACTTCTTTTGACAAATCCATATAAACCGCCCTCTTGTCGCAATGTTTCAATTTGTTTTTTTCTGCCAGTGATAATTTTATGAGGGTAGGCTTGATGACCAACATCCCAAATTAATTTATCTTTAGGAGTATCAAAAATATAATGAAGCGCTAAGGTTAATTCAATCACGCCCAATCCTGCTCCTAAATGACCTCCTGTTTTTGATACTGTATCAATAGTTTTATGACGTAATTCTTTGGCAATGCTCTTAAGATCATTAACTTTACGATTACGCAGATCATCTGGAAAATTTATCTGATCTAAAAACTTATACTTCATATTATTTTTTAAAGTCTTCTTTTTGAATTTTATTATTTTCTACTTTTATCTTTTTGATTTGATTTTCAACTTTTTTTAATTTTTCTTCACAAATTTTTTTAAGATCCATACCTTTTTCATATAGTTCTACCGACTTTTCCAAATCAACATCCCCGGACTCAAGCTGTTCTACTATATCCTCAAGCTTTTTTAAATTATCCTCAAATGATAAATCTTTATTATTTTTTTTCATATTTAGGGCTTTTTATCAATATATCGCATTAATTATTTATACAATATTATACTGCATCTATTTCTCGATAATCTTTAGAATCTTATTTTGTTTAATATGGTAAATTACACCTTTGAGATTATTTGAGCTATTTATTGTAATTAGCAGTCTGTTTTCGTCAATAATTTCTATGTTAATAATTTCTTCTTTATCATTCAAATTTAATGTAATTTTTTTTTGATCTAAAGTTATATCTTCTGAATCTGTTAAAATCTTTGAATACATTCCATAAATTAGTGCAATAAAAGAAAAAATAATTAGAATACCTAAAATTATAACAACAGATTGAAGAATTTTTTTTGACATGCAAAAGTTCTATACTCACAAAATAAAAATAAATAAAGAACAAAACCTTACAAGGCTTGATCAGGCTCTATCTAAATTATTAGATAATGTTACAAGATCACAAATTAAAATTCTTCTACAAAATCATAATGTAAGAAAAGCAGATAATATTATTACTGAAGCTTCGCTAAAAGTTAAGGAAGGCGAGGTGTACTTTGTTTCAATACCTAGTATGCAACAAACAAGTTATGAACCAGAGAATATACCATTAGATATTCGATATGAGGATGAAAATATAATCATTGTTAATAAAATTCCTGGAATGGTAACGCATCCAGCACCTGGCAATCAAAATGGTACTTTGGTTCATGCTCTTTTAAAATATACAAATGATAAGCTGAGTTCTATTAATAAAAACAATAGACCTGGTATCGTTCATCGTCTGGATAAAGATACAAGTGGATTGATTATTGTCGCTAAAGATAATTTTACTCATTTGCATTTATCTGATCAGTTTAAAAATCACTCAATTTCAAGAAAATATCATGCGATTGTTTGGGGCATTCCAAAAAATCAAATGATAGAAGGATATATTGAAAGAAATAAGATTAATCGAAAAAAAATGTCTTTGAATCAAAATAAGAGGGGAAAATTTTCTCAAACTATTATAACTCTTAAAAAAAGTTTTGGAATTTGCAGTATTGTTGAATGCTTGCTAAAAACGGGAAGAACACATCAAGTTAGATTGCATATGACATCAATAAACAACCCAATTGTGGGTGATAAATTATATGGTAGAAACAAAATTAATAGATTTGGAAAAAATAAAGAAACTTTCAATAAATTTCTTATATTAAAAAATTTTAGAAGACAGGCTCTTCATGCTTATCATATAGGTTTTACTCATCCTGTTACAAAAAAATACCTTGAATTTGAGTCAGAATTTCCTGAAGATATAAAGATTTTACTTGATTTATTAGTAAAATATTAATTTTTACAATTAAATATGATAAACGGCGATCTATGAATTTACCTATTTTATCCTCAGAAGGTAATCTAGCTTTTTATTTACAAGAAATAAAGAAGTTTCCTCTTTTAAGCGCTGAAGAAGAATTCATGTTGGCTAAAAGATTTCAAGAGCATAGCGATACAAAAGCTGCTCATAAGTTGGTAACTAGTCATCTTAGATTGGTAGCTAAAATTGCCATGGGTTATAGAGGTTATGGATTGCCAATTACTGATTTAATTTCAGAAGGAAATGTAGGAATAATGAAGGCTGTAAAAAAATTCGATCCTGACAAGGGATTTAGATTGGCAACATATGCAATGTGGTGGATACGAGCACAAATACAGGAATATGTTTTACATAGTTGGTCTCTAGTAAAAATTGGAACAACTGCAGCACAAAAAAAACTTTTTTTTAATCTTAGAAAATTAAAAAACCAATTGCAATCTATTAATGATGGCAAACTATCTCCTGATAATGTTCGCGAAATAGCAAATAGACTGGATGTTAAAGAAGCTGAAGTTACTGACATGGAAAATAGACTTTTTTCTGGTGATCAATCATTAAATGTTCAGATTTCTGATGAAGCCGATACTGAATGGCAAGACTTGATTGCGGATGATGCTGAAACACAAGAAGTAATTGTTGAAAAAAAAGATGAGTATATGAACAGAAAAAAATTATTCACCAAAGCTTTAAAAATTCTAAATCCTAGAGAAAGAGAAATTGTAGAATATAGGCGATTAAGGGACAAGCCTAAAAAACTTGAAGAATTGAGTCAAAAATACAAAATAAGCAGAGAAAGGGTTAGGCAGATTGAAGAAAAAGCTCTTGAGAAGCTTACAAAAGAAATATCAAATACTGCCTAAATAATTATCTTTATCAATTGTTTGACTTCTTTCAGGCCCAGTTGAAATAACAGAGATTTTTGTTTCAATCATATTTTGAATAGCATCGACATACTTTTTTGCATTTTTTGGTAGATCTGACCACTTTTTAATTCCGAATGTTGATTTTTGCCAACCAGGAAAGATTTTATAAATGGGCTTAATATTGTTTTGTAAATTTTCATTAGATGGGAGATAGTCGTATTTAAAGTCGTTAACTGTATAACCAACGCATATTTTTATTTCTTTTATTTCATCCAATACATCTAGTTTTGTAAGTATGACATCATCTATGCCGGAAATTTTAACTGATTGTTTAACAAGATTTACATCAAACCATCCGCATCGTCTTTTTCTTTTAGTAACAGTTCCAAATTCTTTACCTTTTTTACCCAAATAATCGCCCATATAATCTTTTAACTCTGTGGGAAAAGGACCTGATCCAACTCTTGTCGTATAAGCCTTGGTAATTCCAAATATTTTGTGATCTTTTCTAATTCCAAAACCACTACCAGCAAAAATTTGTCCTGAAGTTGTGTTGGATGACGTAACATAAGGATAGGTTCCAAAATCAATATCTAGAAGCGCTCCTTGCGCACCTTCAAAAAGTATAGTTTCATTTTTTTTTCCTATCTCATTTAAAATTCTCCAAGTGGGATAAGAATAAGAATTAATTTTTTTATTAATATTTTTTAATTGGATAAACAAATCTGTTTCATCGATATTTTTTTCAAAATGTTTCAATCTATAGGAATGAAATGAAGCTAAATTAGATATTTTCTTTCTAAGTATTTCTTCATTTTGTAAATCACATAATCTAATTGATCTTCTACCAACTTTATCTTCATATGCAGGTCCAATCCCTTTTTTTGTTGTGCCTATAAATTCCGTTCCTTTGTTTTTTTCATTCAATTCATCGATTATTTTGTGTAATGGAAGTATCAAGCAGATATTTTCTGCAATCATCAAATTGTCAGGATTTATTTTAATGCCCTGATCAGATAGCTTTTGAATTTCTTCATCCAATGCCCAGGGATCAAGTACGACACCATTACCAATAATGCATTTTTTTCCTCTAATTATGCCTGATGGTAATAAGTTTAATTTATAAGTTTTATCTTCAATTTGCAATGTATGACCAGCATTATTTCCTCCTTGAAATCTAACAACAATATCTGCTTTAGAGGATAGCCAATCAACGATTTTACCTTTGCCTTCATCTCCCCATTGCGTGCCTATTACAGTATAGAACATAATTATATATCTAATTTAATTATTTGATCATCAATTAAGTAAGATTGGCAATTTTTTTTAATTGCCATTTCTCTTATATTATTTAAATCGCCAAAAAAAGTCTCTATATTGAACCCCTGCGTTATTAATTCTTTCTTTCTGTTATTCAAAATATCAAATGGAATCATAATTTTATTTGTTTCTTCTGTGTTTGATGATGCTCTTAATATTGTATCCATATAACAAGTAAAGCCAGTAGCTTTTTCCTGGTTATCATTATTATTTGAGATATATCTTCCGCCTCTTGCTATTTCTCCTCTGACGTTATCAGCAAAAATTGTAAATCTAAGACTATTGTGATAATTTTTATCATCAGTTTCAGTTAAATCTAATAAAAAATTTACATCGGGATATTTACTAACAAAAAAATCATATATATTATTTATGTTTTTTATTTCGGATATATTTTTTTTATCAACTCTTAGTTTATCTAATTTTTTTTTCTTATCAAATAAATTTCCTGTGCAGGAAAAAATATTATTTAAATATTCATGATTTCTATTTTCAAGTAATTCCAATGCCCCATTAATATCTTTTTTTCTTATGAAAGATTTTATCTTATCAAGTTTTGGTGATGATTTGATAAGTTCATACAGTTTATCTAAAAAAACTTTTGAAGATAATTCAATTGAAATACTTTTAATTCCCACTGAGGTTAAAGCATTATATGCAAGCTCAATCATTTCAACATCAGCTAAATAACTGTTTTCTCCAATACATTCGGCACCTATTTGCAAAAACTGTCTTTCAGGCCTCAACATAGAGCCTTTATCACGAACGACTTCTCCATAATAACATATTTTTAGAGGTCTTGGTTTTTTTGATAATCTAGAAGATGATAATCTTGCGATTTGCATTGTTATATCATCTCGTAATGATAATTCTTTTTGATCTTTTTTAACTTTAATTTTTAAAGTATTAATTTTATTAATTTGATGTGAAAACTCTATAAGTGGCGTTTTAACTAATTCATAACCATAGGATTGAAAAAGATTAATTATTTCATTCTTATACTTATGTTCTGTGGCTGCTTGATTGGATACCTCATCTTTAAAACCTTCTGGTATCAAATTATCTGGCATTAAGAACTTTGTTAATTTGATTATTTATAATCTTGCTAGCCCTAATAACCTTATCACTATCCTGACCTTCTACAAGAATTCTAACTAATGGTTCAGTGCCTGATTTTCTTACTAAATAGCGAATTTTAGGATTATTTGCTTTATTTTCTTTTACAATGTTGTTTAAGATTTTGTCAAAAAAACCATTCGGTTTTTTTTTAATCTCCAAATTAGTTTTGATTTGTGGATATTGATCATACAAAGAAAAAACTTTACTTGCTTTAGTTTTCTCTGAAGAAATTATTTCTATAATTTTTACAGCTGCTAATATACCATCGCCTGTATGCAAATAATTTCCAAGTATTATGTGTCCTGATTGTTCGCCTCCCAATATATAAGAATTTTTTTTCATTTCTGTAATGACATTAAAATCTCCTACACTTGTTCTAACCAATTTTATTCCTAATTTTTTTAGATAGTTTTCTAAGCCTAAATTTGACATTACAGTTGCAACAATTACTTTTTTATCAAGTTGCTTTGATTTTAAATAATGTTTTGCAAATAATGCAATTATTTTATCTCCATCTATTTGTTGGCCTTTTTCATCAACAGCAATCATTCTATCACCATCGCCGTCAAAAGCAAAACCGATATCTGCTTTGATGTCTAAAACTTTTTTTGACAGTTCTCTTGTATCAACTGCACCACATTCTTTATTAATATTTCTACCATCAGGTTGATTGTTGATTGAAGTCACTTCACAACCAATTTCCCAAAATAATGTTGGTGCAATATGATATGTAGCGCCATTTCCACAATCCAAAACTACTTTAAATTTTCTTAAATCATTTCTTCTACTTATTGTTGATTTTAAATATTCTGAATATCTTCCTTGAGCATCCTCTAATCTAAAAGCTTTTCCAGACTCATAATCAAGAGATGAAATTCTATTATATTGTTTTTTGTCAGAAATTATATTTTCAATCTTTTTTTCTATAACTTTTGATATTTTATTTCCTCCTGAGTCAAAAAATTTTAATCCATTGTATTCATAGGTGTTGTGTGATGCAGTAATCATAACGCCCATATCCGCTCTTAAAGACCTGATTAAAATTGGGAGTGCTGAAGTAGGTAACGGACCTACCAAAATAACTTCTATGCCCATAGAAACAAAACCAGATGTTATTAATGGTTCGTATAGATAACCTGATAGACGAGTGTCTTTTGAAATGATTACTCTGTTTTTCTTTTGGTTTTTATTTGACAGTAAATAACCTGCTGCCTTAGCAATTTTTAAACAAGTATCAGTAGTCATTGGCTCCTGATTAACTCTGCATCTAATTCCATCAGTGCCAAATATTTTTAACATAGGTTCTTCTATTTAATAATTAAATATAAAGAAAGAGTTTTTAAATATTATTGAGGTTGGGGACTGATTTTACTACTAGTTTTAGGTACAGAAGTTGGTGTTGAGGGTTTGGTGGTATCTGGATCATTATCAAAATCATCTCTAGAAGGTCTCACTCCTTTTATCAAATCTTTGATTTCTTCACCTGTTAATGTTTCGTATTCTAGCAATCCTTTTGCAACTATGTGAAGTTCATCAACATTGTCAGTTAAGATTTTTCGGCAATTTTTCTCCGCCTCATCAACAATTTTTCTAATCTCTTCATCAATTAATTTAGCAGTTGCATCTGAAATATTTTTCGATTGAGCTACTGAATGACCCAAAAAAACTTCTTCACTGTCATTATTATATCTTATCTTGCCTAAAGTTTCGCTCATTCCCCACTCGGTAATCATCTTTTTTGCCCAATAAGTTACGCTTTGAATATCTCCTGCTGCACCACTAGTAATTTTTTCTTTTCCAAAAATCATTTCTTCAGCAATTCGACCCCCCATCGCTATAATAAAATCAGCTTTTAATTTATCTAACCTCTTATTTAATTCGTCTTTTTCTGGCAATCTCATTACATATCCAAGAGCCATTCCGGTAGGAATAATGCTTGATTTATGTATTGGATCTGATTCCGGACAATGAAGTGTTGCTACAGCATGGCCAGCTTCATGATATGCTGTAAGTTTTTTTTCTTCATCTGTCATCACCATTGATCTTCTCTCAGCGCCAAGAAGAACTTTATCTTTTGCCTCTTCAAAATCTTCTTTAGTTACAAGTCTTTTATTTTTTCTTGCTGCAAGTAATGCAGCTTCATTCACTAGATTAGCTAAATCAGCTCCAGTAAAACCTGGCGTTCCTCTAGCAATAATTTTTGAATCAAATTTTGGAGAAACTTTAATATTTTTTAAATGAACTTTTAAAATTTTATCTCTACCAATTATGTCAGGTTTAGATATTGTTATTTGCCTATCAAATCTACCTGGTCTGAGTAAAGCCGGATCAAGAACATCAGGTCTGTTTGTCGCTGCTACAATAATAACTCCTGCATTAGTTTCAAAACCATCCATCTCAACAAGAAGTTGATTTAATGTCTGCTCTCTTTCATCATTTCCGCCCCCAAGTCCAGCTCCTCTGTGCCTTCCAACAGCATCTATTTCGTCTATAAAAATAATACAAGGAGAATTTTTTTTACCTTGCTCAAACATATCTCTTACTCTGCTTGCACCAACACCGACAAACATTTCAACAAAGTCTGAACCAGATATAGAAAAGAAAGGTACATTTGCTTCTCCAGCAATAGCTCTTGCAAGTAAAGTTTTTCCTGTACCAGGAGGTCCAACAAGTAAGGCACCTCGTGGTATTTTTCCACCTAATCTTGAAAACTTCTGAGGATCTTTTAAAAACTCAACTACTTCTTCTAATTCTTGCTTAGCTTCATCTATTCCAGCAACATCTTCAAATGTAACTTTGCCCACAGCTTCATTTAAAAGTTTTGCTTTTGATTTTCCAAATCCAAGAGCCTTGCCTCCGCCACCTTGCATTTGTCTCATAAAAAAAATCCATACACCAATTAGAAGTAGCATTGGGAACCAAGAAAGTAATATGCTCAAAAATGGATGCATTGATTTATCAGCAGGCTCAGCAGATATTTTAACTCCATTCTCATTTAATTTGTCTACTAAGTTTGGATAGTTTGGTGAATATGTTGTAAAAGGACGACCATCATCTAAATAGCCTTCTACGTAATTTCCAATAATATTTACTTCAGATATATTTCCTGCCTCTGTTGCAGCAATAAAATCAGAAAAGGAGATCTTTGATGAAGATCTGCTATTTGGGGAATTTTGAAATAAATTAAAAAGAGCTACTAAAAGAAGACCGATTATAATCCACAGAGCAATGTTTTTGCTGAAATTTTTCATATAATGAACCTTATATATAAATAGGTATGAATGATGAAAACACAATACTTATTTAATAACTCACTGAAAAATAATAAAATTTATGCAATGAAGTATATGAAATTGTTATTCCGTTTAACCGTCATATTTGAAAGACTGATAGATAAATTTACAGCTTCGCAAAGTTTATCAAGAGTTTTTATAACTTTCTGATACCTCAAGAAAGGTTTTTTGGGATAAAAAAATTTATATGTTATTTCAGTAAGCTTTGCTTGGAGCTCTTGATCTAAATTTAAAAACTTTATTGAGTCAAATATAATAATATTTCTATGAATTTCAATATTTATTAGATTATAAATTTGAAATATCATTTTTTTATAATCATAATAATTTTCTCTAATTAATTTAAATTCTTGAATTATATTTTTTTTATATTGAGGGTTTTTTTTTATGAAATTTCTTACCACTACTCTGCTATATTTTTCATCATCATTGCTTGGGTCGTTAACATAAACTAAATTCATTTTTTTGTTGTAATCTAATATTTGTTTTTTTGTAAATTTAAGCAAAGGTCTTATAACTTGAACATCATTATAAATAGTTTTCTCTTGCATACAATTTAAACCTTCAAAATTACTACCCGCAATTTTTCTTAACATAAATGTTTCAGCATTGTCATCACAATGATGAGCAATAAATATATGTAAAATTTTATTTTTTTTACAATAATTTATAATTTTTAAAAAACGATTTTCTCTTGCTTGAATCATCTTTCCTTTAAGGACATTTTTTTTGGCGATTGTTAAAATTAAACTTTTAATATTGTTATTGCCTAAATATTTCTTTACAAAATTAGCTTCTTCAAAAGAGTTCTCTCTCATTTGATGGTCAATAATTAATGCAAATAATTTTCCTTTTTTTTTTATTATCCATTTTTTTAATAAAAATACCAGAGCTATGCTATCTGGTCCTCCCGAAACGGCTACTGCTATGACAGGATTAGTTTCAAATAAATTTTTTTGATTGAGTGATTTGAAAAGGTGTTTTTCTATAATCGACATTAATCAGATTATTCACATTCTAGTTCTGTAATCATATTATTAGTTTTATTAATTAATTTATGATTAATATATTCTTTTGTAAATTTTTTAAGGGTATTGCATGCGTCAATAATTTTATCAATCTCTGAAAGTGCCTCAGCCAATTTATATAAACTATCAGGAGACTTGATACTTGTTGGATATTTTTGATAACCTTCTGCAAATATGAGAGCTGCTTCGCGGTAATTTTTTTTTAATAAATGAATTTCTCCCAACCAGTAATAAGATGAGCCTGCAAGTTCATTTTCACTATTGTTTTCAATAAATTCTTCTAAAGCTTTTTTTGCTTGATCAAATTGTTGAGATCTTAATAAATCAAAAGCTATCTGGAATTGTTCATCGGGACTTAAATCTAAAATTTTATTATCTGGCTGATTTCCTTCAGTGGAATCAGATAAGTCTTCAGAATTGATTATTAATGTTCCTAAAGTATTTTCACTTACTGAGTTATCTTTTATTTCATTTGAAGAAATTTCAGACGTTTCACTTTCTTTAATTTTATCAATTAAGTGAGTGTCTATCTTTATGTTTAATTCCTCATATAGTTTTTTCAGTGCATCAATTTGAAATATAACTTCTTCAAAATTTGAATTGAGCGTTTTAATATCTTTTTCAAGATCATAAATTCTCATATCAAAGGCTGAAATGTTCATAGAATTTTCAGATTCAGCTTTATTCTCGCTTTCAACATTATGAATATTTTTTTGATAAACCAACTTAGATAAATCATCTACATCTCGTTGAAGTCTATCAAGTTGTTGCTTAAGAGAGCGCTGACTTTCCTCTCCATATGTGGAGAAATTAGTAAGAAATAAACAAACAATTAATGCGTATCTAAACATCACAAATGCCTATATTCAATTTAGGACAAAATTATGGCGCCACCTTCTAAAGAACGGTAGCGCCAATTAAAGTATATTAAAGGAGCTTAAATTAATTTACTTTTGTAACAGATCTTCTGTTTTGACTCCACGCATCATCATTTGAGCCAACAACAGCAGGTCTCTCTTTACCATAGCTTATTGTACTCATACTAGAGACGCCTACTCCTAATCCATTTAAATAATTTTTTACTGCTTGAGCTCTTCTCTCACCAAGGGCTAAGTTATATTCTCTTGTACCTCTTTCATCACAATGTCCCTCAATTGTAATTGATGCTTTATTGTGCTGTTTTAACCAAGCAGCCTGTGCTTGCAACAATTCTTTAGCATCGCTGTCAAGCTCTGCACTATCATAACCAAAGAAAACTCTATCCCCGACATTAACTATCAAATCTTCCTGTGACCCTGGCTCTATGCCACCTGAGTCTGCGGCTGTTTCTTCTTCACTAGTTGTAGAAGTAGAATTAAATACGCCCGAAGAACCGCTTCCGGAAGAATCTGCTGTATCTTTTGATGTTGTCGAACAAGCGGAAACAAACAATATCAAAAAAAACGTATATAAAATCTTGTGAAACATATTATGTATCTCCCCTTAATGCCTTGTAAATTTTATAAAATTTTTAATGTATTGTGTGTATTATCATTTTTTTCATCTTTTCATACATATTTTTCTAAATTGCCTACTAAACCGCAATAAAAAATAACAAGGTTAGTGCATTAGTGGTGACCACGCTGGATCAGAACCGCCAAGTGGCGTAATAATTTTTCTTTCGTTATATCCTGTTAAATCTATTGAATATAAGCTTGATTCTCCACCACTTCCGTCTTCTGCTGTTCTTTCTTCTTTAAAATAAAGCAAGTAACGGCCATTAGGGGCCCAAGTTGGACCTTCTACATGAAAAGATTTTGCAATCATTCTTTCATTGGATCCATCTGTTTCCATCACCCCGATATAAAACTGTCCTCCCTCTTGCTTTGTAAAAGCTATCATATCTCCTCTTGGAGACCATACAGGAGTATAATAACTTCCTCTCTCTCTACTAATTCTTTTTAAATTTTTTCCGTCTGATTCTGCTACATACAAATGTCTTCGTCCACTACGATCAGAATTAAAAACAATTTTCTTTCCATCAGGTGAAAAACTAGCTGAAACATCAATAGCTGAACTATTAGTAATCCTGCTGGAAATTCTAGTTACAAGGTCCAGAATATAAATTTCTGAATTTCCAACATCTGGATCAGCATATGACATAATTATTTTTTTTCCATCGGGAGAAAAACGTGGGGCAAATGTCATACCTGGAAATTCACCTACAATTTCTTGATGACCAGTTTCGATATCAAAGATATATACTCTTGGAGAATTTCTCGTCATATATGACATATAAGTTATCTTTTGGGAGTTAGGAGAAAATCTTGGAGTTAAAACTAGGTAAGAACCGTCTGTCAAAAATCGGTGATTGGCTTGATCTTGATCCATAATAGCTAATCTTTTTTGTTTGCTTTCTTTCGGTCCGGTTTCGGCCACATAAACAACTCTTGTATCAAAATAACCACCTTCACCAGTTATTCTCTCAAAAATTGCATCTGATATAATATGTGAGACCCTTCGCCAATTTTTTTCAGACGTTTCATATTTTTTTCCTAAAAGTTGTTTTTGAGAAAAAACATCATACAATCTAAATTCAACAGAAATTTTTTCATTTTTTTTATATATTTTTCCAGCAATTAAATGCTGCGCTTTAATAATTTTCCAATCTTCAAATCGAGGCTGATTGGATAAAGATTCTTCATCTTGAATAAAAGCCTTTTTTTCTATTGGCTTAAATAAACCTGATCGCTCTAAATTATCTGAAATCACCATGGAAATATTTTTTCCAATTTTTACTTCTTTGTCATCTTTTGAATAAAAATTAGTAACCGCAATTGGGGTGGGTTTAATAGTTCCTTGAGTTAAAGTAACTTCGAGAGAATGCAATTTAAAACTAATTAAAAAAATAATTATTGAATAAAATATTTTTTTTTTCATAAAAAAAAATTTATTGCTGATAACCTTTCATAATACTATAATCAAAAGTAATAGTTATATTTTTCCATAAGTCATATTTATCTTTTGGCAATTTCAAAGGAATACACTCTGGGTTTAATAGTGTTCTCATAGCGCTTTCAGTAATTGGTCCATAAAATGAGTTACTTTTAGATATATTTGTGTCAACAATACGGACTGAATTATCATATACTCTTCTATTTGGTCTTATTTTTGCTGAAATTTTAACAATCATTCCTTTTTCAATAACAGCTCCGGCCGGGGCTATCCAGCAGGATGAAAGTTGTTGCCTTAGAAGATCAATTTCACTAATTGATAGTTGCAGATTTTCTTTATTAATTTCTTTTTCTTGATCAACAGTATTATCACTTTTTTTCTCTTTTTCTTTTTTTTCATTTGTTTGAGAGGATTGTTCATTACGCAAATCCTTGAGCATTGTCGCGATGCTAAATTGTGGTTCAGGCTTTGTTTTTGGTTGCGCCTTTGCAATTACATCTGATGTTTTCTTTTCATCAATAATTTCAGGTTTAGTTTTAATTTTTGGTTTGATCTTGGGTTTAATTTTTTTTGATGGTAAACTTTCTGTTTTTTCATCAGAAATTATTTCTTTTTCTAATTTAATGGGTGTTTTAATTTTTTCTTTTACAACCACATCTTCTTTGGGTGTTGTTAATTTTTTGCTTTCTTTTGGCTCTATTTTGGGCTTTGTTTTTATATCTACTTTTTTTATTTCTTGATTTTCAGAATTATTAAATTTTTTTGTTTCTGCTATAGCCTTGTTAACTGTTTTTTCTTTTTTTTCTTTTATCTCTTTAGGTATTGAAGTTACATCAGTCACATTAATAATTTCTATAGGTATAATATTTGGAACATTAATTGGGGCAGGTTCAAAAAAATTCGGCAAACCGATAGCAAATAATAAAAGAAAGAAGTGTAAAATAAATGAAAAATAAAAACCTAGACTTTCACTACCAAGATTACTTACGTATGTAATAAATCTATTATTTTTTATAATTAAAACTTCCATAAGACTTTAGTCAGTGGGATTTTGTGCAACTAAAGCAACCTTAATGTAACCTGCAGAGTTAATTATAGACATTATTTCCATAACGCGTCCATATGCAACCACGCGATCTCCCCTGACATAAATCCTAGCTTCGGTATTTTTGTCTGTAATTGCATTTAATCTTGATATTATATTTTCCACTTCTACAATTGACTCGCCGAGATAAACACTTCCATCAAGTTTTACAGTAATTTCTATTGGGTCTTTTTGATCGGTAAGTGCATTAGCCTTTATTTTTGGTAAATCAACTGGAATGCCAACAGTCAATAAAGGTGCTGTAACCATAAACACGATTAATAAAACAAGCATTACATCAACAAATGGAGTGACATTTATTTCACTCATCAGAATGCGTCTTTTATTACGTCTGCTATTTTTATTATTGGAAATGATCAATTTTTATTTGTCTTCTAATTGTCGGAAGAAAATTGTTGTAAATTCATCAATAAATGATTCTAAGGAAATAAAATATTTTGATAAATCACTTGTTATTTTATTATAAGCAACCACAGCTGGTATAGCCACAAACAATCCAAGAGCTGTCGCAAACAGTGCCTCAGCAATTCCTGGAGCAACAACGGCAAGATTTGTATTTTGCGCAATAGCTATAGATTGAAAACTATTCATAATTCCCCAAACTGTTCCGAATAGTCCAATAAAAGGAGCTGTTGAACCCGCAGTAGCTAAGAATGTAAGATTTTTTTCTATTACTTCAGATTCTTTATTAAAAGTTACTTGCATAGATCTATTCATTCTTTCCTTTAGAGCATTTGCGTTTGAACTTATTGATCTGCCTCGCTTTTTATTACTTTTTTTCCATTCACTTATTGCTGAACAAAATATTTTTGATTTAGGATCGTTTTGATTATAATTAAAGGTCTCAAATAAATCTTCAAAAGAATTTCCAGACCAAAAAATTTCATCAAACTCATTTTCAAGTTGTTTTAATTTTTTCATCTTTACTAATTTTTCAACAATAACGGCCCAAGAATAAATAGATGCTGCCATCAATATAATAATAACTGACTTAACAACTAAATCGGCTCTTAAAAACAAGGATAGTAAAGAAAAATCAACAACCGCCGATGATATATCTCCTGATGTAACAATGCTTTCCATTTTTATTTGTCCTTTTTAAGTTTGTATAAATCACTGCTGTGGACCATTACCCAGAAACCCGGACGGTTTTTTTCACAAAGAGCAATTACGGGTGTTTTTCCTTCTTCCTTTGCCAGCTTTGCAGTATCATCCCAGAGAGATATGACAGTATGCTTAGCTCTTAATTTGCATTCTATAAAAAGATCTTCATGAATAACGTCTGCTCTTGTAACTTTTCCATGCCCGCCACTTAAAGGAGTTCTTTTTCCGTTAAAATAATTTGCAACATCTCTTTCTCTATTTTTCCATGCTTTATTGGGCATTAATATTCCTTTCTCATTATGTTAAAGTTTGCAAAATTTCATCATTCACTTCAAAATTTGATGAAACACTTTGAACATCTTCGTTATCCTCTAAAGTATTAAGCAATTTAAATAATTTTTCAGCAGCATCTTTCTGAACATCAACGTTATTTTCGCTTTTCCACGTTAATTGAGATGATTTAGTTTCTCCAAATTTATTAATTATCTTTTCACTGAGGGCATGTAAATCATTTTGATCGCAATAAACAAGATATGCATCTTCGCTAATTTCTAAATCTTTTGATTCATTGTCCACAGCGAATTCAAATATTTCATTTTCTTGTGCTAATTTTTTATCAATAGATATTTCTCCAAATCTTTTAAAACTATGACTAACACTTCCGTTTTCTCCTAGCGATCCTCCAAACTTATTGAACGTTGATCTTATTTCTGCAGCTGTCCTGTTTTTATTATTGGTCATTGCTTCAATAATTATAGCCACCCCTGCTGGACCATAACCTTCATAGCGAATTTCTTCATAATTTGAATCAGAATCATTTCCCTCACCTTTTTTTATTGCACGACCTATATTGTCTTTTGGCATATTAAGTGTTTTTGCATTACTTATAGCTGAACGCAGTCTAATGTTACTATCAGGATCCGATCCGCCGATCTTGACGGAAACAGTTATTTCTTTTCCCAAGCGGGAAAAGATTTTAGCTCTTTTTTTATCTTGAGCTCCTTTTCGATACATTATGTTTTTATATTTAGAATGACCGGCCATTTGATTATCTATAAATTTTTATGACGTAATTAGTAAAGTAATTTCATTAAAATAAATGATTTATAATGATATTGTGTCTAATATGTGTAAGATTTATATTTGGAAAGGGTCAATTCTTTTAGCTAGGCCATTGTTATCATTACTTTCAATAAATACTCCGCAAATTTTTCCTTTTCCATTAGCGGGAGTAAATCTTCCCTTTCTTCTGTATCCTAATGTAAATGCATGTATAGGATTTTCTCTATTCATACCGATAACTGAATTGTAATCCCCTGTCATCCCTGTATCGGTTTGATAAGCTGTCTTATTATCTAGCAATCTTGCATCAGCTGTTGGAATGTGAGTATGAGTGCCAATAACAGCTGTTACGTTGCCATCAACAAAATGAGCAAAGGCATTTTTTTCTGAAGTTGTTTCTCCATGCATATCAATTAATATTCCGTTACACGTTGTTCCAAGATATTCAGATGATAATCTTTTTTTTATGATAGCAAAAGGATCGTCAAGAGACATTCCCATAAATAATCTCAACATTACTTGAATAACAATAAGAGATCTTCCATCCTCTAAAACTATTTTATGCTCACCTTTTCCGGGGACTCCTTTTGGATAATTAATAGCTCTTACAATTTTTGGGCATTCCTCAATATACGAAAGCATTTCTCGTTGATCCCATCCATGATTCCCAAGTGTTAAAACATTAATACCTTGATCAAAAAGTTCATTAGCAATTTTTTTAGTAAGGCCATACCCAGAGGCTGCATTTTCTGCGTTTGCTATAATAACATCGGGCTTAAATTTTTCTTTCAAATCACTAAGATTGGTCGATAATGCCTCTCTGCCCGATTTACCAACTATATCACCTATAAAAATTATTTTCATTAAACCTTATATAATTTTTTTTCTGTTAAAATATAGTCAATTTTTTGATCATATTTATCGTGGACCAATTTATCAATTTTTTGACCATCAAAAGCGACAGCGATGGAAATAAATTTATGCTTTATTTTTTTTAAATAAGAAAAAGTTTTATCATAATATCCACCGCCATAACCTAGTCGAAAACCATTTTCATCAAAAGCTAAGCAGGGTGTCAAAATAACTTCTGGAAGAAATTCTTTACTTATGTCACTTGGTTGCATTATGCCAAATTTTCCGGAAACTAATTTTGTTTTTAAATTATACTCAACAAAATTTAATGTTTCAAAATTATTTTTAATAATTGGTAGACATAAGGTCTTGCCATTATTTAACAAGAATTCATTGAGATATTGGGTTGAAATTTCTGATTTAAAAGAAATAAAACTAGCAATGATTTTATAGTTTTTAAAATTTTTCAAATCTTTTAAATTATCTTGGAGAGTATTAAATGCATCACTATTTTTATCTTTTAATGTTGCTCTTTTTTTTATTGATATTTTTCTTTGATATTCCTTTTTAACATTTATCTCAGTCATTCAGATTGAGATATAATTTTGTCTGTTAAGTCAATTATGTTTTTTTCCATCTTATCTAATTCGTTAAAAGCTTTTGAAATTAAATCTTTTAATTTACTATTTTCAATATTTAATTTTCTTTCTATATCCTTAAGTTGAATTATTTCCTGAGTAATATCATTTATATTTATCTCCTTTTTCTTATTGTTAATAATTTCTGTCTCTTTTTCATTTGTTAAACTATTTTCAATAATCTGATCTTCAGCTTTTAGAGCGGCAAGTATAATAATTTTTTTATCACTTATTTTTCCTCTAAGATTCTCAAAATCTAACAATCTATCATTAAATTTTTCAATGATTTTTATTAGCTTATCTTTTTCAGACTCTTCGTAATTAATCTCTATTGGTGATCCAAGAATTTCAGTTTTAAGTGTTGGCATTATAGTCTTTTATTATTTCATCTATTTTGTTTACATTCTCGTGGATTTGCTTCTTCAGATAATCAATTTTTTTTTGTTTGCTTAAGATATTTTCGTTTAAATCTTCCGCTAACTGTTCAAATTTATCGATTCTATGTTTAAGCTCTTCAATTTTCTTCAAAAGATCCATTGTTATTTATAGTTTTATTTATAAAAAAAGTCACTTTAATGAATTTACATATTAGTATAAAAGATAAATAAATCAGAGCATAAATTGTCCACCAATCCTACAAATCCTCAAGATTTACACCAATTAGCTAACTGCATTAGATTTTTAACAATTGATGCTGTTCAAAAGGCAAATTCAGGACATCCAGGTATGCCAATGGGTATGGCTGATATCGCAACAGTCCTTTTTAAAGATCATTTGAAATTTGATCCTAATAATCCACAATGGCTAGATCGTGACAGACTTATTATTTCAAATGGTCACGGCTCAATGCTTCTGTACGCTTCTCTATATCTTGCGGGTTATAAAGATATAACTCTTAATGATATAAAAAATTTTAGACAAATAGGATCCCCCACTGCTGGACATCCAGAATATGGTGAAATTGCAGGAATTGAAACAACCACAGGACCTTTGTCCCAAGGTCTTGCTAACGGTGTGGGCTTTGCCTTAGCTGAAAAAATTTTACAATCAAAATTTGGAAAAAAATTCATCAATCATTATACCTATGTTTTTGCCGGTGATGGCTGTCTAATGGAGGGTTTGAGTCATGAATCTTGCAGTTTAGCTGGTCATCTTAATTTATCAAAATTAATAGTATTATTTGATGATAATTCTATTTCTATTGATGGCCCTACAAATTTATCAGCTTCAGATAATACGATTAAAAGATTTGAATCATATGGTTGGAAAACCTTATCTATAAACGGCCACAATCATAAAGAAATATCAAAAGCGATTACAATTGCAAAAAATCATAACTGCCCAACATTAATAGCCTGTAAAACAAAAATAGGTTTTGGCTCTCCTAATAAGGAATCGTCTTCATCATCACATGGGTCCCCTCTTGGAGAAGATGAGGTAAAATTAACAAGAAAGAATTTAAAGTGGCAACATAAACCTTTTGAAATCCCCAATGATCTTTTGGATGGTTGGAGGAATTTTTTTAAAAGAAATAATGAAGATATAGATGATTGGAAACAAGTATTTAATAAAATATCTAATACTCTTGATTTTAAAAATTACTTTTCATTTACTATTTCAAATGAAACAAAAAAACTGATTAAAGAATTCAAATCTAAGCATTTTAAAGACAAAACTAATTGTGCGACAAGAAAAGCGAGTGAAAAATCAATAGGAATTTTATCAAATAATATAGATAACTTAATTGGAGGTTCTGCAGATTTAACAGGATCAAACAATACAAAAACTAACAATATGAAGGCAATTACAAAAAGTGATTGTTCTGGACGTTATATTTATTATGGCATTCGTGAACATGCGATGGCGGGCGTTATGAATGGTTTATCTCTTCATGGTGGTCTTAGACCTTATGGAGGTACTTTTTTAGTTTTTGCCGATTACTGCAGACCGTCTATTAGACTTGCAGCTTTTATGAAACTTCCAGTGATTTATATTATGACACACGACTCAATTGGATTAGGTGAGGATGGGCCAACTCATCAACCCGTAGAGCATCTAGCTTCACTCAGAGCTATCCCTAATCTTACGGTAATTAGACCTTGTGATATTATTGAAACTATCGAGGCATGGGAAACTGCTTTAAATTCATCTTCTTCGCCAACGATTTTAGTATTAACAAGACAGAATTTACCTTTAATGAGGGGTAAGGATATTAAGGAAAATGCTGTGCAATTGGGTGCCTATCCGATATTTGATCAAGACAATTATCACGCAACTATTTTTGCAACTGGATCAGAGGTTGAAATTGCTGTCGATGCAGCCAAGCAATTGGCCAATGAAAATATCAATCTCAGAGTAATATCTTTTCCAAGTTGGGAACTTTTTTCTATGCAACCTGATTCATATAAGCAAAAAATATTAGGAAATAAACCCAGATTTGCTATTGAGGCAAGTGTTATTAATGGCTGGGAAAAATTTATTCCCTCTCAAAACTTTTTAGGAATGAAATCTTTTGGAGCAAGCGGACCTTACAAAAAACTTTATGAATATTTTGGAATAACAACCGACAATTTAATTAAAATGATAAAAAATAATATCTAGGAGATTATTTAATATGAAAGTAGCAATAAATGGATTTGGCAGAATTGGAAAATTAGTTTTTAGAGCTTTTCTTGAAAAACAAATTAAACACGTTGATATTGTAGCTATCAATGAACTTGGCTCACTTGAATCAAGTCATCATTTATTACAATTTGACAGCACTCACGGCAAACTTCCATTTGCAATAAAGAAAACAAAAAAAGGATTAAGATATAATAATAATAATATAACTTTTTTTTCTGAAAGAAATCCAGAGATGCTCCCTTGGAAAAAATTAAAAATTGATGTGGTTCTTGAGTGCAGTGGTGTTTTTGCTTCTAAAGAAAAATCTTATGGTCACATCAAGAGCGGTGCGAAAAAAGTGATCGTATCTGCTCCCACGAAAAATGCAGATGCAACTATTGTTCAAGGTGTTAACAATAATATTTTAAATAAAAAACATAAAATTATATCAAATGGTTCATGCACAACTAATTGTCTTGCGCCTGTCGCTATGATTCTGGAAAAAAATATAGGTATAGAATCTGGTTTTATGACAACAATTCATAGTTTTACAGGTGATCAACCAACTATTGACCAAACTCATACGGATTTAAGAAGAGCCCGTGCTGCGTCAACTGCCATAATACCAACATCCACCGGTGCTGCAAAAGCACTTAGTCTTGTTTTACCAAGCTTAGAAGGCAAACTAGATGGTACAGCGATCAGAGTTCCAACTCCCAACGTATCATTGATTGATTTTACTTTTACCAGCAAAAAACAAACATCTGTTGATAAAATAAATAAGATAATGATTGCTGCCTCAAAAACAAAACAACTGAAGAATATTTTATCAATCAATGATTTACCTTTAGTTTCAATTGATTTTAATCATAACTCAAGCAGCTCAATTTTCGACCTTACTCAGACCCAGGTAATAAATAAAAGATTCTGCCGCATACTTTCTTGGTATGACAATGAATGGGGCTTTTCCAACCGCATGATTGACACCTTGCTCAATTTAAAAAAATTATTATAAGTGAAATCTATAGACTATAGTTTTGCAATAAACTCATATAATCAGGCTGTTGATATAATAACTACTTGTCAAAAACGAAAAATATTTCCAATTATTTATATAAAATATTTTATGGTAAATGGCTTTGGGCCTGACTGGATTAAAGAATTTAATAATTTGCTTGAACAAAAATTTTCAAAAAAAAAATTCAAACTCTTTGTAGATTGTAAAAAAAATTATGCTCTTTTCATTAATTTAGTTGAGCAAAGAATTGATTATTTAAAAGTTGATGCAAAAACAGAAACTTATAAAAAACTAAATCAAATTGCAAAAAAAAATAATGTTTTAATAAACCCTAAATTTAGTGTACTAGACTTTTCAAAAATTAAAAATATAAACTTAAAATTTAAAAGGATTTTTTTATAATGATTCAAAAAATTAACAAAACTGAAATGCGTTTTTTGTTACAGGTTAATTAATGAAGATTGATGGAAATCAAATAAAAGTTGGTAATATATTAGAAATAAATTCTAAATTGTGGAGGGTATTAAAAACACAACACACTCAACCTGGTAAAGGTGGGGCATATATTCAAGTAGAAATGAAAGAGATAAAAGAAGGAACTAAAATGAATGGACGTTTTCGCTCTTCTGAGAGCGTTGAAAGAGCTATACTAGATGAAAAACAGTTTCAGTATTTATATAATAACGATAATAAATTTTATTTTATGGATAATATCAATTTTGAACAAATAGAAATTGCAGAAGATATAATTAGTGAATCTCAGTCAAAGTTCTTAAAGGAAAATGACAACATCATCATTCAACTACATAATTCTATTCCTGTATCGATTATTTTACCAGACCATGTATCATTTAAAGTTATTGAATCTGATGCAGTGGTAAAAGGACAAACAGCGGCTTCATCATACAAGCCTGCCTTATTGGAAAGAAATATTAAAACTTCTGTTCCCCCATTCATAGAAATAGGCGATGAAGTTATCATTAACACCAGTGATGCTAGTTATGTTGAAAAAATGAAAAAATAAAGATGCAAATACAACCAGCAATTATAAATATATTTGAAAAAGCTGTGAGGAAGGCTGGGAAAAAACTGTCACGTGATTTCGGAGAAATTGAAAACCTTCAAATCCAATCAAAAAATATAGGCGATTTTGTAACTAATGCTGATTTAAATACTGAACGGATTTTGCTTGATACCCTTCAATATTATTATCCTAAATCTACATACATTTCTGAGGAAAAAGGAAAGATTGATGGCAATGATGAAATCATAGTTATTGATCCTATAGATGGTACAACAAATTTCATTCATGGAATCCCAATGATTGGAATTGTTGTATCAAAAATTGTTGATAACGAAATTACAGATGGTGTGATTTTTAATCCTATTACAAATGAATTTTTTTGGGCATCTAAAGGAAAAGGGGCTTGGTGTAATAATAAAAGACTTCGTGTATCAAAAAGAGATATTCTTGCTGATTCTGTTATAGGTATTGGAATACCTCATGCTAACAGAACTTATGAAAACTATCTTGATGAAATTGAACAAATTACAACTAAATGTTCTGGACTTAGAAGGATGGGTGCGGCTGCTATTGATCTAGCCTATGTAGCATCAGGTAAATTAGATGCCTTTTGGGAGAGAAATTTAAATTTGTGGGATGTATCTTCAGGAGTTTTGCTTGTAAGAGAGGCCGGAGGAAAAGTTACAGAACCAAGTGGAAATTCATGGAATTTATTATCAAAAGATATTTTAGCCTCTAATTCTAACTTGCATAAAATAATTCAAGAAAACTTAACTAAATCGAACTTTACTTTAGATCAAGATTAATTATAAGGCTAATAAATATGAAAAAAGGTATTCATCCAGATTATCATGAAATTGAAGTTGTAATGACTGATGGATCGACATTTAAAACTAAATCTACATGGGGTAAGCCTTCAGACACTCTCAAACTTGAGATCGATTCTAAATCTCATCCAGCATGGACTGGCGTCAAGGCAAACATTAACGATTCAGAAGGTCAAGTTGCCCGTTTTGAGAAAAGATTTAAAGGCTTGAAACTTAGTAAATAACTATTTAAAAAATTTCTTAGCTTCTTCGAGCAATCTATTCTTTTTTTTTATTTCTAACTCTGTTCTTTTCTTTTCGTCTTCTAGCTCCTTTATATATTTCCTCAAATCTTCAACACTAAAATCATCTAGATTTATTGATTTTACTGATTTTTTCTCATCATCAAATTCTAAAAAATCATCCATATTTTTCTATGTATTTTATGTTATTATATTTATAAGGCCTGCATCATTATTTATTGGATTATATATGAAACTTCCACTTATGCCAAAAGCAACAGCAGTATGGTTAATTGAAAATACCTCCCTTTCCTTTGATCAAATATCAGAGTTTTGTGGTCTTCATGAGTTAGAAGTCCAAGGTATTGCCGATGGTGATGTGGCAGTAGGTCTGCAGGGATATGATCCTATTGATAATAATCAATTGACTAGGAATGAGATTATAAAATGCGAAAAGGATCCCACTGCTCGTTTAGAGTTAATTTCCTCAGACACCATTGACAATCTTCCGCCTAGAAAAAAAGATACAAGATATACACCTATTTCTCTTCGACAGGAAAAACCCCATGCTATTTTATGGTTAATCAAACGTTATCCAGAAGAATTGAGTACTGCTCAAATTGCTAAGTTAACAGGATCGACTAAGAATACCGTGGATGCCATTCGAAATGGAACATATAGAGAAGCAGTGCTAGAATCAAAAAGCCCAATGGATGTTGGATTATGCTCCTACAAAGAATTAGAAAAATCTTTAAACAAATCCAGAAAAAAAGTATCTGCAGATTAGACTTAAATTAATAAAAGATGTAAATAAAAATTATTTGCTGTGTGGAGGCATTTTTTTTTCAACAAACCACACATGCTTCTTTAATACAGGATCATATTTTTTCATTCTCAATTTTTCAGCTACCTTAAGACCTTTGGTAGGTTTTCGAACAATATATTTCGTTCCCGTTTTAGGATTGTCTTCAGGGATTAATTGTTTTAAAGCAAATGATGTTTTTTTTGCCATATAAAACATATATATGCAAACATATTTTAAATAAACATTTTTTTACAAAAATCTTCAAGAGCTAATTTTATATATGGATTACAAAACAACTATTTTTTATAGATATTCAAAATAATACACGTGAAGATAAATCAAAAAGAAATTAACATTAAATCTTTAATAAAAGATTTCTCTATTGAAACTACTCCTAGAGTTTATGAAAAATATGGTCATTTTTCTGAATTCTTATATCAAAAAAATGATGTGTATATAACTTACTTACCAGATGAAAAATCTGAAAGAGTTATTGATACTGCAAAAAAATTAAATAAAGAGAAAATTAGAGCTATTCCTCACTTGCCTGCAAGAAACTTTATGGACAATTCACAACTAGAGAATTACATTGGCGCCTTATCAGAAATTGCTGGATGTGAAAAAATATTTGTTATTGGTGGAGATGGAAATCAAAAAGGAAATATGACTTCAAGTCTTGATGTCTTGCAAACTGACTTGCTTTCAAAATATAATTTTAAGGAAGTTGGGCTTGCTGGACATCCTGAAGGAAATTCTAATGTATCGGATGAAGAACTTGATAGAGCAATTATTGAAAAAAATAAATTTTCCAAAAATGTTGATTATAAAATGTATTTAACTACACAATTTATTTTTGACGTTTCTTCCTTTCTTAAGTGGGAAAAACATCTGGAAACTTTAAATAACTGTTTAGAGATTCATACAGGGATTCCTGGGCCGGCAACACTTAAAACTCTGGTTTATTACGCAACTTCATGTGGGATAGGTAATACAATACGCTTTCTATCAAAACAAGCAATGAACTTCACAAAATTAGCAACTACAAGAACGCCAAATAAATTAATTACCGACCTTGCTGATTATAAATACAGTAATCCTTCTTCCAAATTATGTAAACTTCATTTTTTTGCTTTCGGTGGTATAAAGAAAACTTCTGAATGGTTAAATCTGATAAGTAATTCTACATTAGAAATTAACTCTAATAATGAATTTAGGCCTATATCTGAATGAATAAACTAAAATGTCCGCCCTTTTCTTCCCTATGACAAAATTAATATTTTCTATGCTAATAAATTACTCTATAGAAACAGGAAAATTTTTTTGATTACTTATGTCAGACATTGAGATTGCACGTAAAGCGAATAAAAAACATATTAAAGAAATCGCATCAAAATTAAATATACAAGATAATGACTTGCGTGCTTATGGTCCTCATATTGCTAAGATTGATTTCAAATCAATAAAAAATATTCCCAAAAAAAAATCTAAACTTATTTTAGTCACTGCTATTACGCCAACTAAAGCTGGAGAAGGCAAAACAACAACATCTGTTGGGCTCAATGATGGTCTGTGCAAAATTGGTAAACAAAGCATTGTCTGTTTACGAGAGCCAAGTCTTGGTCCAAGTTTTGGAATGAAAGGCGGAGCGGCTGGTGGGGGCTATGCTCAAGTTGTGCCAATGGAGCATATAAATTTACATTTTACAGGAGACTTTCACGCGATTACTTCTGCCAACAATCTCTTAGCATCATTAATTGATAACCACATCTATTGGGGAAACAAATTAGACATTGATGTTAGGCGAGTATTATTGAAAAGATGTGTGGATCTCAATGACAGGGCTTTAAGAGAAATAACAGTAAATCTTGGAGGTGTCGCTAATGGATATCCTCGACAAGATGAATTTAATATAACCGTTGCTTCTGAAGTGATGGCAATTTTTTGTCTAGCTACTGATCTTAAAGATTTAGAAAAACGATTAGGTAATATCACTGTTGCATACACACGGGATAAAAAAGCAATTTTGGCAAAGGATTTAAAAGCAGAAGGCCCGATGACAGTTTTGCTAAAGCAAGCTTTGATGCCCAATTTAGTTCAAACACTTGAGAACAATCCCGCTATCATTCATGGAGGTCCTTTTGCAAACATAGCTCATGGATGTAACAGTGTAATCGCTACAAAAACAAGCCTTCGATTATCTGACTATGTTATCACAGAAGCTGGATTTGGAGCTGATCTCGGGGCTGAAAAATTTTTTGATATTAAATGCCGTAAGGCAGAATTAACTCCTGATGCGGTAGTCTTGGTGGCGACTATACGAGCGTTAAAAATGCATGGCGGTGTTAACAAAGATGATCTTTGTAAAGAAAATGCGGATGCAGTTAAGTCAGGGATGTCTAATTTAAAACGTCATATATCTAATATTAAAAAGTTTGGTCTACCTATAATCATAGCTATAAATCATTTTGTTACAGATACAGATAATGAAATGAAAACGCTACAAAAAGAGTGTGCAAACTTGGGAGTGGAATCTGTGCCTTGCTATCATTGGACTAAAGGAGGTGGGGGAGCGACCGAACTTGCAAAAAAAGTTGTTGGACTTGCGGACAGCAAAAATACTTTCAAAGTTCTTTACGAGGAAAAAATTTCATTATTTGATAAAATTAAAACTATTGCTACTAAAATTTATGGTGCTAAAGATGTTGTTGCGGACACAAAAATACGGAACCAATTAAAACAATTTGAAAGTGATGGTTATGGGCACTTTCCTGTTTGTATTGCAAAAACACAATATAGCTTTTCTACTGATCCTTCACTAAAGGGCGCTCCATTAAATCATAGCATGCCAATCAGAGAAGTTCGTCTTTCAAGCGGGGCTGAGTTTATTGTCGTTGTGTGTGGAGAAATTATGACAATGCCAGGACTTCCAAGAGTTCCTGCAGCTAATTCAATTCGTTTAAATGATGACGGGGAAATTGAAGGACTTTTCTAAAACTGTTATAGAAATATTTATAACTATAACAAATGCATAAAAAACCAAAAAAATATTCAATTTTTTCTCTTATAAAGAATGCTTTTTCTTATCATGAGAATTGGCAACCTGTTTGGAGGTCTCCTGAGCCTAAAAACAATTATGATGCTATTATTATCGGAGGCGGAGGTCACGGCCTAACTACAGCTTATTATCTAGCAAAAAATCATGGTTTAACCAATATCGCTGTAATTGAAAAAGGATGGATTGGTGGAGGTAATACAGGACGAAATACCACAATTATAAGATCTAATTACTTGTGGGATCAAAGCGCAGCACTATATGAACATGCTTTAAAATTATGGGAAGGAATGTCTCAAGAATTAAATTACAATGTTATGTTCTCCCAACGAGGAGTGATGAATGTAGCGCACACCCTTCATGACGTAAGAGAATTAAAGCGTCGTTGGCATGCTAATCGGTTAAATGACATTGATTGTGAGTGGTTAAACACAAAAGAGGTAAAAGAATTTTGCCCTATTATTAATATCTCGCCCAATATTCGCTATCCCGTTATGGGAGCCACGTTACAACGCCGCGGAGGCACTGCAAGACATGATGCCGTTGCTTGGGGTTACGCTAGAGGCGCTGATGCAATGGGTGTTGATATTATTCAAAATTGTGAAGTAACAAGCTTAAATGTCAATAATGGCCAAGTCATTGGAATTGAAACCACTAGAGGATCAATCAAATCAAAAAAAATTGGTGTTGTAGCAGCTGGTCATTCTAGTGTTATTGCAAATATGGTGGGTATTCGACTTCCGTTGGAGAGCAGGCCTCTGCAAGCCTTGGTTTCAGAGCCCGTGAAGCCTGTGATTGATACTGTTGTAATGTCAAATACAATTCATGCTTATGTTTCTCAATCGGATAAAGGTGAGTTGGTTATTGGAGCTGGAACGGATGGATACACATCCTACACGCAACGCGGTGGTTTTAATATCGTAGAAGATACCATAACAGCAGTTGTTGAACTATTTCCACTTTTCTCAAGAATGAAAATGCTTCGGCATTGGGGGGGTATTGTTGATATATGCCCCGATGCAAGTCCTATAATTAGCAAAACACACATCAATGGATTGTATTTTAATTGTGGTTGGGGCACTGGAGGCTTTAAGGCGACCCCGGGATCAGGATGGGTTTTTGCCCATACAATCGCAAACGATGAACCACACAAACTTAATGTCCCTTTTACTATCAATCGTTTTTCAAGCGGTGAACTAGTGGATGAACACGGCGCAGCAGCAGTTGCCCATTAATTAATATGTTTTTAATTAAATGTCCTTATTGTGGAGAAAGAGATCAAAGTGAATTTAATTGTGGAGGAGAAGCGCACATAGTTCGTCCAAAAAATCCTCCAGATCTGACAGATGATCAATGGGCTGATTATCTTTTTATGAGAAAAAACATAAAAGGAATTCAATTTGAAAGATGGAATCATTCAAATGGATGTCGTCGATGGTTTAATGTAACTAGAAACACTGCGACTGATGAAATTTTAAAAATCTATAATATGGGAGAGCAACCGCCTATTGTTACTGGAATTGCTCCTAAAACTCCATCTGGAGAAACCTCTATAGGTTCTGGAAATATTTCAACTTCATACACAAAAAAATAATAATGAACAAAAAAATTTCTTTTACTTTTGATGGAAAAAAATATTCTGGTTTTGAAGGAGACACGCTTGCAAGCGCGTTAATCAGAAATGGTGTCTTTTTAGTTGGAAGAAGTTTTAAATACCATAGACCAAGAGGAATGATTAGTGCTGGCAGTGAAGAGCCAAATGCAATAATTCAATTAGAGTCGGGTGAAATTACTGAGCCTAATGTAAGAGCAACAGAAATTAAAATTTATGAAGGATTAAATGCCACTTCACAGAATAATTGGCCATCCTTAAATTTTGACCTTGGGTCAGTAAATGATTTATTTTCTCGCTTTTTTCCCTCAGGATTTTATTACAAGACTTTTATGTGGCCTCCAAAATATTGGGAGAAATATGAATATTTGATTAGACAAGCTGCTGGATTAGGAAGGTCGCCAACAAAGGATGACCCTCATCAATATGAACATTTTCACTATCACTGTGATATATTGGTTGTAGGAGGGGGAATTAGTGGATTGTATGCCGCAAAACTACTAGCAAAAGCAAATTTGAAAGTATTAATCATAGAACAACATCCTGAGTTGGGAGGTCAATGTTTGAATACTGATTCCTTCAAAACTCATGAAGTTCTTATAAAAGAATTAGAGGAGCAAAATAATAAAGATAATTTCAAAATTATAAAAAATTCAACAGTTTTTGCATATATGCATTCTAATTATTTGCTTGCTTGCCAAAAAATTAATAATGCAAAAATAAGGCAAATCATTTGGAAAATAAGAGCTACAAAAGTTGTATTGGCTACAGGTTCAATTGAGCGTTTTTTGACTTTTGATAATAATGACAGGCCAGGTATTATGTTGGCAAACAGTGCCCGAAAATACCAAAATCATTGTTCTGCTAAAGATATAAAAAAAATTGTTATTTTTACAAATAACGATACTGCTTATCAGACTGCGATTGATTTTTTTTATAAACAAGAAGTTGAGGTGCAAGCAGTAATTGATGTGCGCAAAAATTCAAATGGCGATCTTGCAAAAAAAGCAGAGAAATTAGGAATTAAAATTTTTTTCAATCATGCTGTAATTGATACTAAAGGAAGAAAAAAAATTAATTCAGTTATAATTAGTGAGTTAGATGAAAGCTTAGATAAAGCAATTGGCAGGTCTAAAAAACTATCCTGTGATCTTCTTTGTGTATCAGGGGGTTGGACGCCTACTGTTCATCTATTTTCACAATCTAAGGGTATATTGTTTTACAGAGAATCTGATGCGACATTTATCCCGGACAAGTCGTTTCAGAATGAAATTTCAATTGGTGCCTGTAACGGTACTTTTGAATTAGATGAAATTCTTAAGGAAACTTATTCAAAAATATCTGGTTTGTTAACTGAATTCGGAAAAAAAATTGATGTGAAATCTAGAATAAATTCAGAAAAAATTTTTTATGACAAATTAAAACATCTTTGGATTGTTCCTTCAAATAAGCATTTCGGCAGAACTAAAATGTTTGTTGACTTCCAAAATGATGTAACAGCTAAGGATATAAAACTTGCGCTAAGAGAAGGATATAGATCGATTGAGCATATAAAACGTTACACAACCACCGGAATGGCAACAGATCAGGGTAAAATAGGAAATATTAATGCCCTTGGTATCATTTCCGACTTGTCAGGCGTGCCAATTCATAAACTAGGAACCACCACTTTTAGATTGCCATATACCCCTGTGACTTTCGGAGCAATGGCAGGAAGACATATAAAAGAATTTTTTGATGTAGAAAGAACAACCCCAATGCATCAGTGGCATGTTGATTGTGGAGCTAAATTTGAAGATGTGGGACAATGGAAAAGGGCATGGTATTACCCAATAGAAAACGAAGGCATACTTCAAGCAGTTAATCGAGAAGTTAAAGCAACAAGAGAGGGAATTGGCATACTAGATGCATCTACTTTGGGTAAAATTGATGTTAAAGGGAGGGATGCTAGCGAATTTCTTAACCGGGTTTATACAAATGCATGGTCCAAACTTGACATAGGAAAATGTCGTTATGGATTGATGCTCGGTGATGATGGCATGGTAATTGACGATGGTGTGACTAGCAGACTTGGAGAAAATCATTATGTCATGACCACAACAACCGGAAATGCTGCAAGCGTAATGAGTAAATTGGAAGATTGGCTTCAAACAGAATGGCCGGAGCTTAAAGTTTATTTAACATCGGTAACTGAACAGTTTGCTACAATCAGTATTAACGGACCTTATGCTCCTAAACTTATGAATAAACTTTGTCCAAATCACGACTTTTCTAAAGATAATTTTCCGCATATGAGTTTTCAAAATATCGGGATAGATGATGTTCACTGTCGTGTCATGCGTATTAGTTTTACAGGGGAGATGTGTTATGAAATAAACGTACCTTCGAGTTACGGGAAGGCATTGTGGGAGAAATGTTTTGATTTAGGTAATGAATATAACATTACTCCATATGGAACAGAGGCTATGCATGTTCTTCGTGCAGAAAAGGGGTTTATAATTGTGGGGCAAGAAACCGATGGCTCTGTTACGCCCATAGATTTAGATATGAGCTGGATAGTCAGCAAAAAAAAATATGATTTTATTGGTAAAAGAGCCTTATACAGAAGTGATACAATCAGAGAAGATCGTAAACAACTTGTAGGAATCTTAACAAAAGATCCAAATGAGATTTTAGAAGAAGGATCCCAACTTGTTGAAAAGATTACTCCCGTACCCATGGAAATGGTTGGACATGTAACATCAAGCTATTATTCACCTAATTTAGGCAGGTCAATTGCCCTCGCTCTAGTTAAAGAAGGAATAAAGAAAAAAGGATTAAAGATATATGCACCCATGCCAAACAAAGCAATTGAAGTAGAAATAACAAATCCCGTATTTATTGATCCATCAAATGAAAGATTAAGTGCATAATGTTAAATAGAGAAAATTCAATTCATACTTTGCAAAATAACGTAGTTCAAGAACACGCCGGCATAAAATTTCAAGAGCTACCCTTTATGACAAAAATTAATTTGCGAGGAAATCCAAATGATAAAAAATTTCTGTCATCAGCAAACGAAGTTCTGAATACCATATTGCCAACCAGAACAAACATTTACATTAAAATTGATTCATTAAAAATTATATGGCTTGGTCCTGATGAATGGCTCATCGTTGATGAAAAAGGGAGTGACAAACAAGATTTGTTCTCAAAATTAGAAAATTCTATTGGTTCTCAAGATGCAAGTGTAACTGATGTATCAGAAAACAGAACCGTTATTCGCATAATGGGTAAAAAGCTTTTTATGCTTCTCGCAAAATTTCTTACCTTGAACTTAGATAATAGCTTAAATAGCAGTTCTTCTGTTGCGCAAACTTTGTTTATCAGGGTTCCAGTTCTTCTTATGCGTCACCATGAACATAATAGAGAACCTAAGATTGACATATTCACAAACAGATCTCATGCAAACTATGTTTATAAAATTCTGGTTGATGGCACACAAAATTTGGATTTTTGAACTCTTAATTTTTTTCGCGATTTTCTATTGTTCGATAACTCTTGCCGGACCTATCAAAGGTAAGGCAAGAATAATAGACGGAGATACAATTCATATAGAAAAGAATAAAATACGCTTATACGGCATAGATGCTCCTGAAATCAATCAAACGTGCACAATTAATAAAATCATATGGGAGTGTGGAATTGAGTCTTCCCAAGCTTTGGAAAGCATAGTTTCAGAAGAAGAAGTGCGATGTGAGATTGTGGATATTGATCAATACAAAAGATTTGTTGCAATATGTTTTGTAAAAAATATTAATTTAAGCCAACATATGGTACAAAATGGTTGGGCTGTTGCTTATCGCTACTATTCAGATGACTTTATCAATGACGAGAAAATTGCAGAAAAAAACAAGGCTGGCATTTGGCAAGGAAAATTTCTCTAGACCCTTATTTATTTAGAAAACAACAAAAAAATTAATATTTTGATATATCAATTATTATTGATATTATTAACTAATTATGATTAAACACCTCAATGTTTGAAAAAAAAATTACACCTACGCCAAGCTCAAATGATAGGACAGATGTTTTCATGCCTGCCAAAGGATCTTCAAAGGTCATAATAGGAAATGGCGTTAAACTTAAGGGTGAAATTACTGATGCTGATGAAGTTCAAATAGACGGTAGTGCAGATGTTACCGTGAGTACGGATAATTTAATTGTTGGAAGTACAGGAGATCTAAAAGGAACAATACAGTCAGATAACGCTGATGTATGGGGAAATGTTGATGGAGATATAAAAATTTCTGGGACTTTAACAATTCAAGAACAAGGTTCTGTTTCAGGTAGCGTAGAATATCAAAGTTTACAAATCAAACTGGGTGGAAAAATAAAAGGGGATGTTAAATCATCTGAGAAAGTTAAAAAAATAACTGATGCTCCTACATTTGATTCTTCTTCACCATTGCAAGATTCTGTTAAAGAAAAAAAATCTTAGTCATTTTTTTATTATCTACCAATATCTATAAATTTTCAGTTTCTTATAGTCTCTACGTTGAGTTCAGATCGTAAATTAATGAGGATTTTTATCCTTTAACGATTCAATAATTTTTGTTTGTTCATTTATTACTTGTTCTAATTGTGATATTTTTTCTCTCTTTTCAATATTGAGTGATTTTATTTCCATATTGAGTAATTTTAATTGTAAATCCAATTCTAAATTTTTCTTAACCACATCTTCGTATTCATTTAATATTTTTTCATTTTCTTTTTTAAGTTGCAAAATTACTAAATTTAACTCTTTAACTTTTTCTTTTCCTGCATCTTCTTTGATTTGAAAATTTTTTTCTATTTTAGAATTTAGAGTATCTAATGATGCTAACAATTTTTTATTTTCTTCTAATAAATAATTTTTTTCCTCCATTAAAATATTTAACTGTTTTTTTAATGATTTAATTCGTTGATCACGAAAAACAATTTTTTGTTCTTTCTCGATGATTTTTAATTCAAATTCTTCTCTATTTATGCTTAATTGTTCTTTTTCAACAGCACTATCCGTAGCGTCGATTTTATTATTTATTTCTATTTTTTCATCATCAACACTGTAACTAAGGTAAATAATAGTTAATGAAATTATAATCAAAAATATAATGAAAATAATTCTGCGTTTGCGCCTTCGCGCTTTCTCACCAACATAACCTGCCATAATAACACCCTTCTATAATGAAATGAGTAAAACTAAAAAGACAAATCAATATTTATTATCAAAAAATGAACTTATACTTGGTATAAGAAAAAAATGTTCTTATTATGTTATAATATCTTTTATAGTAAGATTGTGACTTGCGTTCACATAGCGAAGTGTTTTGGTTTTAGAGCGCATAACGACTGATTGAGTTGTGGCAATATTGTTCTTTATCAAAACCCCTTGAAGTAAAGTTCCATTTGTTACTCCTGTCGCTGAAAACATCACGTCACCTGACGCTAAATCATTTGTGGTATAGATCTTATTTGCATCCTTAATACCCATATCAGCAGCGCGTTTTTTTTCGCTCTCGTCACTAAATACCAATTTACTGTAAATTCTCCCCCCAATGCACCTCAGGGCGGCTGCGGCTAAAACTCCTTCAGGAGATCCACCTATCCCCATATACATATCTACGCCACTATCTTCAAATGACGTAGCAATAACAGCGCTTACATCTCCATCGGAAATAAGCTTAATTCTTGCCCCTGTTTGTCTTACTTTGTTAATTAATTCCTGGTGACGCGGACGATCTAATATACAAACAACAATATTTTTTATATTCATATCTGCGAAATCAGAAAATTTTTGCACGATTTCATTAGCAGGGGATTCAGGATCTATTTCTAAATCTTGATATTTTTTTCCGTATGCAATTTTATGCATGTAAATATCCGGAGCATGCAAAAAACCTCCCTCTTCTGCCATTGCAAGTACGGATAATGCATTTTCTCCTCCCTTAGCCGTAATTGTCGTTCCTTCTAGTGGATCAAGTGCAATATCAACTTTAGGCCCGCCCTTTCCTACCTTTTCTCCAATATATAACATCGGAGCTTTATCACGTTCTCCTTCTCCAATTACCACCGTGCCGTCAATGACAAGGTTATTCAGAAAATCGCGCATGGCATTTACAGCTGCCTGGTCTGCCGCCTTTTCATCACCTCGCCCCATATGTAATGAACTGGATAGGGCTGCCGCTTCGGTCACGCGCACGGCCTCTAAAGCCAAATTTCGATCTAGAAAATCCTTACTCATATAAAAAATTTAAATTAGCATTATTCATCGATTAAATAAATTACATATTTGCATAATTTGGCCCACCGCCGCCTTCCGGAACAACCCAATTAATATTTTGAGAAGGTTCTTTGATGTCACAAGTTTTACAATGAATGCAATTTTGAGCATTAATGATAAATTGAGGTTCTGATTTATCACCCTCATATTGAATTTCATAAACCGCAGCAGGACAGTATCGCTGTGCTGGTTCATCAAATTCAGAAAGAGTAAAATTCATAGGCAGGGCGGAATCTTTTAATTGCAGATGCACAGGCTGATTTTCTTCATGGTTTGTTCCTGTTAAATGCACAGAGGTTGTTTTATCAAATGTCAAAACTCCATCATATTTGGGATAATCAATTTTTTTCATCTCACTTGCTGGCAATAAAGCTTCATGATCAGCATGGGGATGTTTGAGAGTAAATGGAAGACGGCCTCTAAAAAAAATTTGATCAATGCCAGTAAATATAGTTGCAGGAATCAAACCCCAATTGAAACTAGGTTTTACATTTCGCGCAGCATACAATTCTTGATAGGCCCATGATTTCTTAAATTTTAATTCATAATTTGATAAATCTTTATTTTCTTCCAAAAATTCATTGATAGTTTCCGCAGCTACGATGCCGCTTTTCATAGCTGTATGCGTTCCCTTGATTTTCGGCATATTGAGTGTTCCCGCATCACAACCAATTAACAAGCCTCCAGGCATATACATCCTTGGCAAACTTTGTATTCCTCCTTCAATAAGCGCACGTGCCCCGTAAGCTATTCTTTTGCCGTTTGATAAAATTTTACTAATTGCTGGATGAGTTTTAAAACGTTGAAATTCATCATAAGGAGATAAATGAGGGTTTTGATAATCAAGACCAATGACAAAGCCAATGAAAATTTGATTATTTTCTGCATGATAACAAAAACTTCCTCCATAAGTGTTGTTATCAAGTGGCCATGCTGCTGTATGCATCACAAGCCCTTCATCATGTTCGCCAGAATCAACTTTCCAAATTTCTTTAAACCCAATGCCATACTGCTGGGGCGATTTGCCTTCATCCAGTTTAAATTTTTTAATTAGCTGTTTTCCAAGATGCCCTCTACAACCTTCAGCAAACACAGTTACTTTTCCAAGAAGTTCAATGCCAGGTTCGAAAGTATCTTTTTGATTCCCTTCTTTATCGATCCCCATATCTCCGGTTTGAACGCCCTTCACTGACCCATCTTCATGATATAATATTTTAGAAGCCGGAAACCCTGGAAATATTTCAACTCCTAAAGATTCCGCTTGCTCCCCCAACCATCTGCATAAATTTGCAAGACTAATGATATAATTTTTATGATTTTTTTGAACCGATGGAAGAAACCATGTGGGCCAGCTAATAGAAGATTTTTTTGATAAAAATAATAATTTTTCTTTAGAAACTTTCGTCTTAATCGGGGCTTTTCTTTCTTTCCATTCTGGTATTAATTCATCAAGGGCGCGTGTTTCAAAAATATTGCCGCTTAAGATATGCGCTCCCACTTCAGCGCCTTTTTCTAAAATACAAACAGAGAAATCAGGATTTAATTGTTTTAATTTGATCGCAGTAGCAAGACCTGCTGGACCCGCTCCAACAATAACAACATCATAATTCATTGCCTCTCGCTGAATTGAATCATTCATAATTCTTAATCTTAAAAAATAACCGATAGTGAACAGTTTTATTTATCAATTTTATCTAATTCAGAAGATAATTGAGGAAGCGCTTCGAAAAGATCAGCCTGTAAACCATAATCAGCAACATTAAAGATAGGCGCTTCTTCATCTTTATTAATCGCAACAATAACCTTACTTTCTTTCATCCCTGCCAAGTGTTGTATTGCCCCTGAAATACCAATTGCGATGTATAAATCAGGCACAACAACTTTGCCGGTTTGACCCACCTGATAATCATTGCCTACATATCCAGCGTCCACAGCAGCGCGTGAAGCGCCCACTGCTGCATTCAATTTATCAGCAACTTCATAGATCATTTTAAAATTTTCTGCACTTTGAACGCCTCGTCCACCGGAGACAACAATTCTAGCTGTGCCAAGTTCTGGACGTTCAGATTTTGATTCTTCACGACCAATAAATTCAACCTTAGATTCATCCCCGTCAAAAGAAATTTTCTCAACAGTCGCTTGACCACCTTCTGTAGCCGCTGGATCAAAAGAAGTGGGTCGAATAGTAATTATTTTTTTATCATCAGTTGATTGAACAGTTGCCAAGGCATTGCCTGCATAGACAGGACGAACAAAGGTGTCTTCATTTTCAATTTTTATAACATCGCTTACTTGTGATAAATCAAGTGATGCAGCTACTCGGGGCATTATATTTTTTCCAAAAGTGGTTGCTGGCGATACTATATGAGAATAATCTTTTGCAAGGCTTGTAATTACAGGAGAAATCTTCTCAGCTATTGGGTTTTCGTATTTTGAATCTTCTAAAAGCAAAACTTTTTTAACTTTATCTGTTGTAGCAACCCTGTTGGCCATTTCTTCACAATTATTACCGATAACAACTACATGTATATCATCATTAATTACACTTGCGGCAGTAATGCTGTTTAGCGTTGAAGATTTAAGTTCCTTGTTATTATGTTCACCAATTACAAGAATGCTCATTATATGACCTTGGCTTCGTGTTTTAATTTCTGAACTAGTTCAGCGACGTCTTTCACCATAATGCCCTTTTCTCTTTTAGGCGGCTCTTCTACTTTGATTTGCTTAATACGAGGTGAGGTATCAACGCCTAAGTCTTCAACATTTAAAAGATCAATTGGTTTTTTCTTCGCTTTCATAATATTTGGAAGCGAAGCATAACGAGGTTCATTCAATCTCAAATCACATGTTACAATGACAGGTAAGCTTAATTTTAACATTTCCAATCCTTCATCAATCTCTCTTGTGATTGAAACAGAATTACCATCTACCTCAATTTTAGAAACAAACGCACCTTGCTCCCATCCTAATAAAGCAGAAAGCATTTGACCTGTCTGGTTACAATCATCATCAATTGCCTGTTTTCCCAGCAGAACCATTTTAGGGTTTTCTTTTTCAATAATTTTTTGTAAAACTTTTGCAACTGCTAGAGGTTCTAAATTGGAATCTGCTTTAATTAGAATGCCTCTGTCAGCGCCCATCGCAAGAGCTGTCCTAATCGTCTCTTGTGATTTCTCTCCACCAACAGATATCACAATGACTTCATCAGCCTTGCCCGCTTCTTTAATTCTCAGTGCTTCTTCAACCGCGTTTTCATCAGGCGGATTCATTGACATTTTTACATTTTCAGTTTCCACGCCAGATCCATCTGATTTTACCCTGATTTGCACGTTGTAATCAATTACACGTTTAACAGTAACTAGGATTTTCATTTTTTTGCTCTTATAAAATTATTCTCTGGGTCATAAGGACTATCTTCAATTACTTCAATATCGTATTTTTTGCCTAGTATGTCCATTGACAATTTTGTTCCAACCTTGGAAAATTCTGGACTTATCATTGCAAGTGCGAGAGATTTTTGCACTCTAAAACCATAGTTACCTCCTGTCGCACGTCCAACAACCTCATCATCCTTATAAATTGGGTTATTTCCAAGCACGTCAGCATCTTTAACGTCTTTTACTTCAAGAGTGACAAATTGATTTTGAAAACCTTTTTGTTGCCAAGCAACAAGTGCGTCTCGTCCGATAAAATTTCCTTTATTTAAATGAACAAAACGATCTAGCCCGGATTCCATGGCAGCATATTCAATCGACATTTCCGTACCAATTAATTTATATGATTTTTCTATGCGAAGACTATCCATCGCTCTTATGCCAAATGGTTTTAAATTAAAATCTTCTCCCGCCTTCATTAAAGCATCAAAAATATGATTTTGATATTCAATTGGATGATGCAACTCCCAACCAAGTTCGCCCACAAAATTCATTCTCATTGCTATTGTAGGCGCTAATCCTACATCTATTTGTTGAGCAGACAACCACGGAAATTTCTCATTAGAAAAATCGGCAGAAGAAGATACGCTTTGCATAAGATCACGAGCCTTTGGACCAGCTAAAACAAGAACCCCGATGCTATTAGTTAAATTTTCAAATGTAACAGAGCGATCTTTGGGCATCCATTTAAACATCCAGTCATGATCCAGCCTTTGAAATGCCCCTGCTGAGACAAGATAAAATGAATTCTCTTTTTCTTTTGCAATAGTAAACTCAGAGTGCACGCCGCCCTTTGTGTTAAGGGCATGACATAGATTAACACGTCCAATTTTTTTTGGTAAATTATTCGCAACAAGGTTGTCTAAATACTCTTCAGCTCCCGGTCCTGAGATACGGCATTTAGCAAATGCTGTCATATCCAACAAACCAACATTTTCTTGAACATGTCTACATTCATTGCCCACATGCTCAAACCAACTAGAGCGCCTAAAAGACCAATCATCTTCTTGTATGACACTTTTTGGAGCAAACCAGTTTGCTCTTTCCCAACCAAACTTTTGACCAAATACCGCTCCTAGATCTTTTAAACGATCATGACACGGAGCTTGTCTTAGAGGTCTCCCGGCCTCTCTCTCTTCATCAGGATAGTGTATAGTGAAAACATTTGCATAAGCCTCCTCATTTTTTTCAATCAAATAAGAATCCGTTGCATAGTCTCCAAATCTACGGGGATCAACGCCGAGCATATCAATTGTTGGCTCGCCATCAACTATCCATTCACCCAGTTGCCATCCCGCTCCACCTGCCGCTGTAATGCCAAAACTATGACCTTCATTAATCCAGAAGTTTTTTAAACCCCATGCTGGTCCTACTATGGGGCTTCCATCAGGCGTATAGCAGATAGCGCCGTTGTAAACTTTTTTAACTCCCACTTCCCCAAAGATAGGAACCCGGTGAATTGCAGACTCTATGTGTTTTTCTATTCTCTCCAAATCTTCTTGAAATAATTCAAATTCTGAATCCTTACCTGGACCATTCACATAACACACTGGCGCCCCTTTTTCATATGGTCCTAGGATCAAACCTCCGGCCTCTTCACGCATATACCAAGAACTATCAGAATCTCTAAGTACACCCATCTCAGGCAGGCCTTGCTCTTTTCTTTTTTGTATTTCCGGATGGGACTCTGTTACAATATATTGATGCTCAACAGGTATCACTGGAATTTCTAATCCAACCATTTTTCCAGTTTGTCTTGCAAAATTTCCAGTGGCTGAAACAACATGTTCGCATTGTATGTCACCTTTATCCGTTTTAACCGTCCAGGTTTCACCGCTGTTTTGTTCAACTCCAACAACATTTGTGTTCCGATAAATTTCTGCCCCCATATCACGAGCTCCTTTTGCCAAAGCTTGTGTTAAGTCAGCGGGCTGAATGTATCCATCTTCTGGATGCTGAATAGCGCCAATTATCCCATCTATATTGCATAGAGGCCAAATCTCTTTTACCTGCTCGGGGGTTAAAAATTTTACATCAACACCGATTGTTTGTGCCACGCCTGCATACTGATGATACTCATCCATTCTGTCTTGTGTTGTTGCTAAACGAATATTGCTAACAACGCTGAAGCCGACACTTTGTCCTGTTTCTTTTTCTAACGTTTTATAAAAATTGACAGCATACTTATGAAGCTGGCCAACTGAATAACTCATGTTAAATAATGGCAATAATCCTGCGGCGTGCCAAGTGGATCCTGAGGTTAGTTCTTTTCTTTCAACAAGTACTACATCATTCCATCCTTTTTTAGCTAAGTGATAAAGAGTGCTGACCCCAACTACGCCTCCTCCGATAACTGCAACCTTAGCCTTTGATTTCATATTGTTTCTCGATAAAAATTCTGTACTTCTCTAATCATATTAACTATTCTGGGTCAATCATGACCTATCGTTATTTGCATATTTTTTTCTGTGTATTTATTTGCGTATTTTCTCGTAATGCTTTTGCTGAGATGACTATTGAAAATTTAATTTTCGATGATAGCAAACCATTCCATCTTAAGATGCTAGATACATTGCCAAGTGAAGCAATAATTCAAATAGGGTCAGATGAAGCAGAAAATACAATAATTGAGTTTATGGATTATTTTTGTGGTTATTGCAAAAAGATACATCCAGAATTAGTGGAATTAGCCAATGAGAGAGATGATGTCCGCGTAATTTTTTTACAGCATCCTATTCTAAGTGAAAGCTCAAAAGTGATTGCCAAAATGGCTATTGCTGCAAACTATCAACAAAAAGGATTTGAATTTCATCATGAAATTTTGTCAATTTCTGGGTCGTTAAATCAAGAAAAACTCAATCAAGCAATTAAGGATTCTGGCGTTAATTCAATAAAGCTTAAAATTGATAGTGCAAAAGATGAAATGGAAAAAATTATTGTACTTTCATCTTTTTTAGCTGGGGGCATTGGAGCAAGAGGAACGCCTTCCATATTTGTTAATGAAATCTTCACCCCAGGGTACATTTCAAAAGAGCAAATCATTAATATGCTCAAATAAATAACGCCCCTATAAAGGAGCGCTATAAATTTTTTATTTAAAAAATATTAACCGTTTGAAACTTCTCGAGTATTTGCATTAAAAGACTCAGTAAAAGGAATTGGTACTACTTCTGCATCAACAGGAATTCCGGAAGTGTCTGAGTATTCATCAGGAAGATGGACTTTAAATTTTTGCCCATAATTTCCAATGGGAAATCCTTTCGCATTTAATGCGCCGTCAAAGGGAATGTATCCCATCGCGATGTTTCTTTTTTGTTCAGGATGATACCAGGGGGAGGTAACATAACCACATTGTTCTCCTCCTTCATATGGGGATATAAGCCAAAAGTCAGGTGCGTACTCCTCAACAGGCTTTCCGCCAAAAGTCATACCAACTAATTGAAGTTTGTATGGTTTTTGACCTTCTGATAAATCTTTTTTCATTTTTTCAAGGGCATCCTTGCCGACATAATTAGTTTTTTTATTCCATTCTCCCTTTCCAGATAAGGAAACTTGATAGCCAAGATTACACTGGAACGGATTATGTTGATTATCCATATCTTGTCCCCAAGACAGAATGCCTGCTTGAATACGTCTGTGATGTGCTGGGGCAATAACCATTAAGTTATGTTTTTTCCCTGCCTCCAAAACAGCATTCCACATATCGTCCGCATAAAGCGTGGCATCATGCAAATAAATTTCATAACCTGCTTCACCAGAAAAACCTGACTGGGAGATAACGCAATCTCTTCCACCCACTTTTGCTTCGGCAAGACCATAAAAAGGAATGTTGTCTAAATCAACTTGATCTCCTATGAGATCTTTCATAAGAGCTAAAGATTTTGGTCCCTGAATTTGCACGGGACATGTATCAATTTCATCAATCTCGACATTAAATCGTTTATCGTGATTAACACCTTGGAGGTATAAACCGATATCAGAATCTGAAAGCGAAAACCAAAACTCATCCTTAGAAACTCTTAAAAGAATTGGATCATTTAACACTCCTCCCATATGATTGCATAGGATGACGTATCTAGCTCTCATAGGAGATATTTTTGTAGCATCGCGAGTAATAACATAGTCAGTAAATGCTTCGGCATCAGGACCCTTAACCTGGATCTGTCTTTCAACAGCTACGTTCCACATTGTAACGTGATTTTTTATGGCTTCGTACTCTACCATTGCACCACCATCTTCTGGTTTTACATATCCACGCGGATGATAAATACGATTGTATACAGTTGCTCGCCAGCAACCAGCTTCCATAGATAAGTGCCAGTATGGTGATTTTCTAACACGCGTAGAAATCAACATTTGCACAGGAGTCGATCCACTTTGACGAAGGTTGTATGGAACCTTTCTATCAGACTGATCAACTGAGGTAACATGCTTAGTCATGCGTTTCTCCCATTATTGTAAATTATTCAAAAGCTTCGTTATCTAAAGTTTTTTTTAAACGCAATGATAATTTTTTAAATTAGTGATTTATTTGGGGGCCTGACAAAACCCAGAAATCTTAAATATGACAACTTCCGACCTCACTTTTGACAAAAAAAATGATATATTAAATTCATGAGATTGTTAAGAGTTCTCTTTTGCTGTCTTGGCTTGATTATGTTAACTGCTTGCTCGGCAAGCTATAAAGATCTCTCAAACAGCCCTTATACCCCTCCAACTAAATTTACAAAATACTTGATGGATACTTATGCAGCAAAAGCTGATTTTGAAGCTAAAGAAATGCATGATTGGAACTCTGCCAAACTTTATTCAGAAAAAGCATTGTCTGCTGCCACAGGAAAAAAGATTAAGCCAGAAGAACTAATCTATTGGAAAATTCCAAAAGATAAAGTCAAAGAATTGCAAATGGCTTATGAAAATTTAATGATTGTTTATGACAGTGCATTAGAAAAAGACCCTTACAATTTAGCTGTTGCTATTAGTTCGTTGGATTGTTGGGCAGAGCAACAAGAAGAAAATTGGCAAACTTGGGACATAGAAAGATGCAAAGATGATTTTTTAAAAGCCATGCATCAGATTTACAATAAAATTGAAGCTGTCGATGAAGAAAAAAAAAATGATGAGGGGAGGAAAGAGGAGGCAATAAAAAGTGAAGGGAATTCAAAAAACATATCAAATTCTGATTCAGTTAGCGTTGTTACGAAAAAGGAAAAAGAAATCTTACAAATAATTTATTTTGATTTTGATAAGTATAATTTAACAGATGTAAGCTCCAACTCAATTAAAAAATTTATTGAAGAGTATAAAAATAAAATTGATACCTTCCTTGTCGTCGGTCATACTGACACAAAAGGAACAAACGAATATAATCTGGGATTGTCTCTAAAGAGAGCGGAAGCTGTGAAAACAATTTTGATTCGTCTTGGAATCAGTTCAGAAAAGATTAAAATTATAGGGGAAGGTGAGAGCAAGCTTCTTGTTCAAACTAAAGATGAAACCAAACATCCAGCTAATAGAAGAGCAGAAATTAGCCCTTCAGATTAGACTTCAACTATCCCTATTATTAGTGTATGAAATGATTTTTCATTACATGTATACCAAAACAACTAAAAAGATAAATATTACTGTCGATCCCTATTACCTGGAAGATCAGTCGGAACCTGATGAGAACCGTTTTGTTTGGGCTTACCAAGTGACTATAAACAACCTGGGCACAGAAAGAGTTCAATTAAAAAATAGATTTTGGAAAATTATTGATTCTAATGGCTCAAAGCAAGAAGTTAAAGGAGAGGGGGTCGTTGGCGAGCAACCTGTCCTAAACCCAGGTGAAAAATTTGAATATACCAGTGGCACACCTTTGTCGACTCCATCTGGTTTTATGGAAGGGTATTATGAAATGGAAACAAAAAACGGTGATAAATTTGATGTATCGATTCCTCTTTTCTCTCTCGACAGTCCTTTCATCTCAAATAGATTAAATTAAATCATAATAAAAAATGAGGGATTTTAGATCTGTTTTTAACATCATTGGTATGTTGTTATGCATTGAAGCATTGGCAATGTTAATTCCAATGGTAATTGACATATTGTACAATAATTCAGATTGGCAGATATTTTTCTTCACCAGTCTTACAACTTTCTTCATAGGATTAGTTTTATATTTTTCATTCAGACATAAAAAAAATATAATTAAAGTTAGAGAAGCTTTTTTTCTTACAATAATTTCTTGGATATTGATTGCTGTATTTGCATCATTGCCTTTTATTTATTCTTCTTCAAATTTAAATTATAGTAATGCCTTTTTTGAATCCATAAGCGGCATAACAACTACTGGTGCAACAGTCATTTTAAACCTAGATATGCTAAATGAAGGCATACTCATTTGGAGATCCCTGTTACAATGGTTCGGAGGTATAGGAATAATCGTTTTAGCCTTAGCTATACTTCCCACACTACAAATTGGTGGGATGCAGCTATTACATATGGAGCATGATGATCCTTATGAAAAAACGCTTCCCAAAATTAATCAATTTGTTTTTGAAATATTTCTTATCTATCTCATTTTAACTTTTATCTGTTCACTGCTTTACTTTATGTCTGGCATGTCAGTTTTTGACGCAATAGCACATGCAATGACAACCATATCAACTGGAGGATTTTCCACTCACAATACATCTCTTGCATATTTCAATTCGTTTAATATTGAATCAGTTAGCATTTTGTTTATGATTATTGGTAGTTTACCTTTTGTTATTTTTCTAAAAATGGCACACGGGGAATGGAAAACATTGTTTAAAGATGATCAAATTAAATTATTTTTTTTAATTTTATTATTTCTTGTTGTTATAACGACTTATTGGCTTAAACAAAATTATCATGAAAATGTTTTATATTCTTTGAGAATTACTACATTCAACATAACATCGATACTGACTGGCACTGGTTACACAAGTTCAAATTATGGTATGTGGGGAGGTTTTGGTCTTGTGATAATGTTGTTTATCATGTTTATAGGTGGTTGCGCTGGTTCGACAACTGGAGGAATAAAAATCTTCAGATTACAATTGCTTTTTAGGGGTGCTAAGACTCAAATAAAAAAACTCACTCATCCACACGGAGTTTTTGTAACTACCTTTAATGACAAGACTGTTGGAGAAGATACTTTTAATTCCATTATGGGATTTTTCTTTATGTATATACTTACTTTCATTTTTTCGACAATATTGTTAAGTTTTTTTAATTTAGATTTTATCACCTCCTTGTCTGCTGCGGCATCAGCTATATCAAATGTCGGACCCGGATTAGGTTCTATAATTGGACCAACAGGAAATTATGCTTCAATACCTAATGAGGCCAAATGGATTTTATCAATAACAATGCTTATAGGCAGATTAGAGTTATTCACTTTTTTGGTTTTATTGTCTTTTTCTTTTTGGAAAAAATAAATCAAAGCAAATATTCTGACATATGTGTTTTGAGTAATTCATCAGATTTTAATGATATATCTATTAAAGCTTCTAGTATGAGTGTGTCTAAAATACGTTCCTTTTCACTTAAAGAAATAAACTTGCTAGATGTCGTGGTTCTGTCAGTTTCTGCATTTATAGTTGCAAGCATAAAATTATTATCATCATAGAGTTCAAATTCTATCAAAAAATGAATTTTATAAAAAAACTCTGTCTCCTCTTGATATTTTTTCTTATTTTTGTTTTTTCTTTCAGTTTTTTTCAGTGATGCATCAACAATATTAATTGTTAGTTTGTTTTGTGATCCAAATATACTGATGTTTTGGGATGTCCAATCTTTTAATCTTAATATAGGAGGGTTTTTAATTGAATGATCAATATATGGATCAACATAATTAATTTCATAAACTTCGTTAATTAATTTTTCTTTAGCATTTATACTAATTTTTGGCAGTTGATTATATTCAAAAATTACCTCATCTAAAACTTCTACAGACTGACATGAAAATATAAAAAATGAAATAAAAAATATAATTTTTATTTTTAATATTTCTCTAATAAATAAATTTTCTTTCAACCGAGTTATTCTTTTAATCATAAAATACAGTAATTTAATATACTTTGTTGAACATACATTCTATTTTGAGCTTGTTGCCAAACAACAGATTTTTTACTATCAATTACAGAATCGACAACTTCTTCATTTCTATGCGCAGGCAAACAATGCATAAAAATAGTTTTTTTATGCGTGTGCCGCATCAAATTTTCATTTACTTGAAAATTCTTAAATATTTTTTTCTTTTTTACTGATTTTTTCTCACCCATTGAAACCCAAACATCTGTCATAACACAATCAGTTCCCTTAACAGCTTCAATTGGATCGCTACAAAAAGAAATATTTTTTGATTTAAATTTATTAATTAAAGATCTATTTTTTAATAACAGTGCTTTAGGCGAAGCTATCTTTAATCTGAATCGGAATATGTGTGATGCTTGCAATAAAGATATTAAAACATTGTTAATGTCCCCAACCCAAGTAATTTTTTGCTTATCAATTGAGCCTAAAATTTCTTCAATTGTAAAAATATCAGATAATATCTGGCAAGGATGACTAAAGTTAGATAATCCATTAATGATTGGTAATAAATTAAGTCTAGAAAGTTCTTTAATTTTTGAATGATCGTTATTTCTTATTATCAAACAATCAATATATTGCGAAAGAACATTAATCATATCTGAATCAGACTCTCTTTTTCCAAAACCAATCCCTTTTTTATCCAATTCAATTACATTTCCTCCTATTTTTTTCATTCCAATATCAAATGATAAACGCGTGCGATTTGATTGTTTTTCAAAAATCATTCCAAGTGATTTATTTTGTAATAAGTTTTCATATTTATTTGGATTATTTTTAATTCTTTTTGCGAAACTAATAATCCTTTTTAACTCGCTTTTTTTAAAGTCTGAAATATCAACAAAATGATTAATCATCTATCTCTTTTATAACATTGTTAATTATTTCTATAGCTTGATCTACCTCATCATTAGTAATAATAAGAGGGGGGGTTAGTCGAACAATATTGTCATTGGCAGGAACAGTTAATAGACCCTTTTCAATTAATAGCTCACAAATTTTTTGATTGTTTGTTTTTGTTTTTATGCCAAGCAACAAACCTGCGCCTCGAACATCTACAATTTCTTCAAATTCATTTTCCAGTTCTTTAAGTTTATTCCATAAATATTTAGCTATATTGTTAACTTTTTGCAAAAAACCATCAGACATAATTTCAGTAATAACAGCTCTGCCAACTGAAACAGCAAGTGGATTTCCTCCATATGTTGAACCATGCATTCCTTTAGTCATACCTACGGAGGCTTTATTTGTAGCCAAACAAGCTCCCATGGGAAAGCCTGAACCAATACCTTTTGCAACAGCCATAACATCAGGTTCAATGTTTGACCATTCATATGAAAAAAGTTTCCCAGATCTGCCAAATCCACATTGAACTTCATCTAAAAAAAGAAGGACTTTATATTGATCGCATATTTTTTTTATTTCATCTAATAATTTGAGTTTAACAGGTCTGGCGCCCCCCTCCCCTTGAACTGTCTCTATCATAACCGCTGCGGTTGTCTCATTTATTGTATTTTTTAAAGCATTTAAATCATTGAAAGGTATTTGCACAAAACCTGGCAACAAAGGGTCAAAAACCTTAGAATGTTTTTTATTTTGTTGAGCAGATAACGCGGCAAAAGTTCTTCCATGAAATGCTCCTTCAAATGAAATAATATTTTTTTTTTCAATATTATTATGATGATAATGAAAACTTCTAATTACTTTAAGTCCGCATTCTATCGATTCAACCCCTGAATTAGTAAAAAAAACTTTTTCAGCAAAACTATGTTTACACAAAAGCTCTGCATATTCTTCTTGATTTTTATTCAAATATAAATTCGAAGTATGCCAGAGTTTAGAAGATTGATCTCTTAGAGCTTTTACAAGACTAGGATGACAATGACCAAGAGAGTTTACTGCTATGCCGCTTCCAAAATCAAGATATTTGGTATTTTTTGAAGAGAATAAATAAGCCCCCTCTCCTCTTATAAATTCTATTTCTCGATCACCATATGTTGGCATCAAATAAGAATGAACATTTTGAATCATAAAAAAACTAAATAATTATTTAAAAAAACTATGACTTAAGTTTGTAACCACTACGAAACATTAAATAACATAATAAAATTAAAATAAAATTAATAATAACCAATGTAATGCTACCTACAATAAGTGAACTATCAGATTTGCCAACAAAAGCGAATCGAAATCCATCTATATTATAAAAAAAAGGATTAAAAATAGTAAAGTTTTGCCAAAATTCTGGTAAACGTGTAATTGAATAAAAAGTTCCTGATAAAAAAGTCATAGGTAAAACAATAAAATTGGTTATGCCTTGCTGTTGATCCCATTTGTCAGCCCATATTCCCACTATAGTTCCGAGTGATCCCATCATCAAACTTCCCATAATTGCATAAAAAATTAATGCTAGAAACGAATGTACTTCTAAAGATATAAAAAATAAAAATCCGATAGAAGTGATCAACCCACAGATTAAACCTCTTGCTACTGATCCACCTACATAACCTATGGTCAACTCAAAATCACTCAGTGGTGCCATTAATACATCGACAATATTACCTTGTGATTTAGCTTGTCCAATACTTGATGCAGAATTGGCAAAAGCATTTTGCAAAATAGTCATCATTATCAATCCAGGCGCTATAAAATTGGCAAATGGAACATTATTAATAGTTTCAACTGATCTTCCTAGAGCTAATGAAAAGACAGCTAAAAAAAGTAAAGAGCTTACAGCAGGACCAATGATTGTTTGAATTCCAACTTTAACAAATCGAAAAACTTCTTTTTTTAATAATGACCATACACTGAGATAATTTGAAGGTATCATAAATATTGTTTTTTCTTTCATTTTATTTCATGTAGTTTAACATTTATTTATTTCAATGAATAACATAATTATACTGAAAAAATATGCATTTAGCTATCTAAGCAAATACAATACAAGTAAAAAGAATATTGATAGGATTCTTCGTAATAAAGTAAGAAGGATGAACTTGAAAAAAAAAGATAAGTTTATCTTATATAGTTCCATTGCTTCTATATTAAGTGACTTAGAGAATAATAAATTAATTGATGACAAAAATTTTACGCAGTCAAAAATTCATAGTTTATCTTTGCAAGGAAAATCAAAAATTTCTATAATAAGCTATTTTGTCCAAAAAGGTATTGAAAAAAATTTAATTGAAGAAAGTTTTGAAAATCTTGAATTAAAAAATCCCAACTGGGAAAAAGAGTCTGCAAAAATATTTGCAAGAAAAAAAAGGTTAGGGATAAAATACTCTGCCAATTTTGAAAAGGATTTAGCTAAGATGGCTCGCGCAGGATTTAGTTATAACTTAAGTAAAAAAATTTTAGAATCTTGATAAACTAGTCTCTTAAATGGTGAATGTTCCCTTCCAGTAAACGTGCAAATGGAAGAGTTGTATCAAATTTTTCAAATGAAATTTTTATAATCGCGGTAATGGGGGCTGCTAAAAAAACACCTACGACTCCCCATAAGATTCCCCAAAAAATTAAAGACAAAATAATTGTCACAGGATGAAGTTTTAACGCTGAACCAATAAGCTTGGGTTCAATGAAGTCTCCAATGATAAATTTAGCTATTGTAGGAATTAATATTATCAGAATGATTGGTGTTGCGCTTGTGTATTGAATGAATGCAACAGGTATTGGCAAAATAACTGCAATCACCGCCCCAAATACGGGAATAAAACTTAAAAAGAAAGTTAAGCTTGCAAAAACAAGCGCTAACTCTAATTCTAAAAACCAATAAGTTAAACCAAATATTACTGCTGTTCCTGAAGCTATGATAAACTTTGTTGAAATATATTTTTTTACACTGTGATCAATTTCATGCCAAATTTGAGTTTTTTTCTTGTTACTATCGCCAATAACTAAAAATAGTAAAATTACCAATATTATAAAAAAAGTTTCGAAGAAATGAGCTGTGTGACCTAGTAGTTCAGAAGTCCAATCTAAAAATGGCAAATCTTTAATTGATTCCTCAATTAACATTATATCTAAATCAATATTTGTTTTTTCCTGAATCCATCTTAAAATAAAATCAATAAATATAATGACTCTGTCTTGATAGTCGCTAGCGTTTAATAAAAAACTTCTGATCGAGTTAAATAATGGAGGCAAAATTATAATAAAAAAACAAACAACTATAACTATAGCAATTGGAACAGCCACAAGACGATAAACTCTCAATTTATTGATTTGAAACTCAATGATAGGAGTAATCAATGTTTTAAGCAGCATAGCCAAAACAAAAGGAATTAAAACCGTTCTTGCGTAATAAAAAGCAAAAGCACTAGCAATGATTGCCATGATCAAAACAGAAAATGTTAAAATTTGATTCTGTTCTCTAAATTCTTTAGGCATAAAGCAATATATTATTTTTTCAATATTTCGTGACTATCATTTGGAGCGGATTCCACATAAATAGATTGACTTGGAAAGGCAAAACCTGCTTTTTCATTTTCAACAATTTCTTTAATTTTAATAGCAAGATTTTCTTTTATTTCTATAAATTTATCCCAATCAGTTGTTTTGGTAAAACATTGAACCAGCATATCAATTGAGCTATCCGAAAAATTATCTATCCTTACATAACCTGTTTGAAAATAACTGCTTCCATCATTGGCAAAGCTCTCATCTGTATCAATAAATTTTTTAATCTGGTTTCGAATATTTTTTAACTGCTCAACTGTAGTACGGTATTCCAAACCAATTATCCATCTGATCCTTCTCTTCTCCCTGCGAGAATAATTAGTAACGGATTGTTCAGCAAATTTAAAATTTGGAATCACAACAAGGTTTGTATCAAATTGTCTAATCAGTGTTGACCTAAACCCAATTTGTTCAACAGTGCCTATGCCTACGCCATCTACATTTATGATGTCACCAATCATAAAACGTCTTTCCGTCAATATCATTATTCCTGATATAAGGTTTTTAAATAAATCTTGAGCGCCAAGAGCCACAGCAACGCCAAATAAACCCAGACCTGCTATTACAGGTCCGACCTTAATGCCCCATAATTCTAAAATCGCAACAATAGCTAATACAATAACTATGATCTTTAGACCCTTAAGTGTCCAATCAACTAACGCTGTTGTAAGCTTTGCTTCAAAATTTTTAATTAAAAAAGAAAAAGGAACAATTAATTGATGCAACAACCAAAAAATAAAAATTGTTATTAATGTTCTGTTAACATTTTCTATAAAATCCATTAATTCTGGATTTATTCGTATGTATGTTGTTGCTAAAAAGAAGCCTATGACAACAGGTAAAAATTTTAATGGACCTTCAATAACTTTAACAATTATATCATCTGTTTTTATTGAAGTTTTTTTAACAATATTATGTAAACGGCGTATAATAAAGCGTGCAAAAAAACTTCTTAAAACATAAAAAAAAAGAAAAATTAAAAAACCAATTAAAATTTCAGATGCGTTAAGACCAAAAATCCCCTGGTTCCACACATCTAAAAAAAGTTCGAAAAATGAATTTATCGATGACATTTATACTTCTTTAAATTAAAAAAGTGTTTTATCATGAAAAAAGTAAAAAAAATTTTAATTTTTACAATTTTAATACTTTTCAATAATGCGATGAATGCTGAAAATACAACAATTTACAATCATAGCTTAATAGATATTGATGGCGGATCTGTTGATCTGTCAGTATTTCAAGGAAAACCGTTGCTTTTAGTTAACACAGCTTCTCGTTGCGGTTTCACGCCACAATATGAAGGACTTCAAAAGTTATTTACTAAATATAGAAAAACAGATCTAACAATCATAGCTACAACTTCAAATTCTTTTAACCAAGAATATTCGTCAACAGAAGAAATTAAAAAAATATGTCTTGCAAATTATAGTGTCAGTTTTATCACATCAAGTCCTATGAACGTTAAAGGGGAAGATGCGCATTCTATTTATAAATGGATTAATGACGAATATAACAGAAAACCAAAATGGAACTTTTATAAGTTTTTATTTGATAGAAATGGACATTTAGTAGATTCCTGGTCATCAATGACTAAACCTAATAGCAAGAAAATAACTAATAAAATTGATAGTTTAATTTAATAAAAAGAGCCGCATATAGCGGCTCTAAAATATACTTAAAATAATTTTTGTTAAACTACATCATGCCGCCCATGCCGCCCATGCCGCCCATGCCGCCGCCCATGCCGCCCATATCAGGCATAGCTGGCGCTGGCTTATCTTCAGGAGCATCAGCTACCATAGCTTCAGTTGTAATTAATAATCCAGCAACAGAACTTGCATCTTGAAGAGCTGTTCTAACAACCTTGGTAGGATCTATAATTCCAGCAGATACTAAGTTTGTATATTTGTTTTCTTGAGCATCATATCCCCAATTCACATCCTTGCTTTCACGAACTTTGCCTGCAACAACAGCGCCGTCGACACCGGCGTTTTCTGCAATTTGTCTTAGTGGATGATAAAGAGCCCTTCTAACAATATTTACACCAATTTTTTGATCTTCATTAGAAGTTTTTACTGAAGACAAAGATTTAGTCGCGTTAGCCAAAGCAACACCACCACCAGCAACAATACCTTCTTCAACTGCAGCTCTGGTTGCATGCATTGCATCTTCAACACGATCTTTTTTCTCTTTCACTTCAACTTCGGTAGCACCACCGACTCTTATAACGGCAACCCCTCCTGCAAGCTTAGCAAGTCTTTCTTGAAGTTTTTCTGTATCATAATCAGAAGTAGTTTCTTCGATTTGAGCTCTAATTTGATTACAACGACCTTCTATTTCTTTTTTCTTGCCGGCACCTTGCACAATTGTAGTATTTTCTTTATCTACCACAAGTCTTTTAGCGCTGCCAAGCATATCAATAGTCACATTCTCAAGTTTAATTCCAAGATCTTCACTAATAACCTGGCCGCCAGTAAGAATTGCAATATCTTCCAACATTGCTTTTCTTCTATCTCCGAAGCCCGGAGCTTTGACAGCCGCGATCTTTAATCCGCCACGAAGTTTATTAACAACAAGAGTAGCAAGCGCTTCTCCTTCTATATCCTCTGCAACAATTAAAAGCGGTTTTGTTGATTGAACAATTGATTCCAAAAGAGGCAGCATAGGTTGCAAACTTGATAGTTTTTTTTCATGAAGTAGAACAAGGCAGTCACTTAGTTCGGTAATCATCTTTTCAGCATTTGTTACAAAATAAGGAGATAAATATCCTCTATCAAACATCATTCCTTCCACGACATCTAACTCCGTATCCAAACTTTTAGCTTCTTCAACAGTAATTACTCCTTCTTTGCCAACTTTTTGCATAGCTTCAGAAATCATTTTTCCAATTTCTGCATCACCATTAGAGGCAATAGCGCCAACTTGAGCTACCTCTTTGTCAGTTTTAATTGCTTTTGATCTTTTATGAAGATCGTCAACAATTGCTTGAGTGGCTAAATCCACCCCACGTTTGAGATCCATTGGATTCATACCAGCTGCGACTGACTTCATACCTTCAGTTGCAATAGCTTGAGTTAATAAAGTGGCTGTGGTTGTTCCGTCACCAGCAGAGTCGTTTGTTTTATTAGCAACATCTCTAACTAGTTGCGCTCCCATATTTTCAAACTTATCTTTAAGTTCAACTTCCTTAGCAACAGTGACACCATCTTTTGTAATCCTCGGAGCACCAAAGGATTTGTCCATAACAACGTTACGGCCTTTAGGACCAAGTGTTACTTTAACAGCATCAGCTAGTTTATTTACGCCAGTTAGCAACTTAGCTCTGGCATCAGATCCAAAAAATATATTTTTTGCAGACATTATTTATTCCTCCCTAGTTTTTCTTTTTCTTTTTACTTCCAGCTGTTATGATACCCATAATGTCAGATTCTTTCATTATAAGGTATTCTTCGCCGTTCATTTTAACTTCAGTTCCAGACCATTTTCCAAAAAGGATTTTGTCTCCTTTTTTAACATCCGGTGGTACTAATTTTCCGCTTTCATCTCTAGCCCCCGAACCAACTTCGAGAACCTCACCCTCCATTGGTTTTTCTTGAGCTGTATCAGGTATAATTATCCCTCCAGCAGTTTTTTCATCAGATTCTACTCTTTTGACAAGCACTCTGTCATGTAGTGGTTTAAAGTTCATAATACTCCTCAATCTAAGTTATTGAAAATTATACATTTTTATTAGCACTCTTATAGCAAGAGTGCTAAAAATGTAAGCATTATATGAAAATATTCAAGGGTATTTGATAATTTTTATTAAATCATTAATATTAATTTAGTGGTAAAATATTAATAAATGAATTTATTTTATAAAACATTCATCAAAATTTTTGCTATTTTATCTTCAATTTCAATTTTTTTTATAGTTTTACTTGTTTTATCTAACTTCTTTACCAAAATCGAAAAAAAAAATATTTTCATCCATACCAGTGGAGATGTTAACTCTCAAAACAAAATAGCTGTATTAAAACTAATCGGACCTATTCTTAACGAACCATCCTTCATATCTGATTATAAATTATTTAATAATATCAACATCATTTACCTGAATAAAATAAAAAAAATATTAAAGAAATTAGAGTCAGAAACAATAAAAGGGTTAATCATTTCTATTAATTCACCGGGCGGATCTGTTTCCGCAAGTTTTAACCTTTATAATCTTTTTAATGAGTTCAAAATTAAAAACAATATACCGGTGTTCTTCTATACTAATGAATTAATGGCTTCTGGAGCATATTGGGCAGCCTTGTCAGGTAATAAAATTTATGCAAATTATGGATCTTTAATCGGTAGTATTGGTGTTAAGGGACCTGATTGGATATATTTTGATGAACCTTTAGTTATTTCTAACGGACTATTAGGAAGTTCCGTTGCAACAAAAAATGGTATCAAGAAATTTAGTAATATTGCAGGCAATTCCAAAGATATTTACGATCCATTTAGGCCACCAACAAAAAATGAAATAATTGATTTACATAATGCTGTTCAAAATATTTACAATGATTTTGTTCGTGAAGTATCTAGTAGTAGAAAAATTGAAAGGAATACCATTTTAAATGATATAGGCGCTATGATTTATGATACAAAAAGCGCCAAAGAAAAATTTCTAATTGATGATACTGCCACACTTGAAAGAGTCATTAATATTATGGCTGAACATTTAAATTTTGATAATTTTCAAGTTATTGAAAAAAATAATTTTAAATCTGGTCTGCTTGAAAACATAATTGGTACAAATTTTTTATCAAGGAGTTTTTTAAATAGTTCCAAAGATTCACAAATCAGTCTTATTTGTAATATTGCAAAATTTCAACTAAGTACCATTATCATTCAAAATAATCTATATTCCGGTTGTTAAAAATCGCTTATGATCTCTTCAAATTTTTTTACTTCAATTAAAAGATTTTTGTAATAATTACTTTCCTTTAAAACTTTTTTTAAAATAAATTTATTAGCTTCAGGATCATGTTTAACATTATTTACAGGATCTGCCTCAATAGACGTATATTTTAAACTTCTATATTTACAAATTTTTGAATATCTAATTTTAAAAGTCTTTTCATAATCATATTTATATTTAGGAATAATTTCAATAACGCGTGTTCCTTTTTTAGAAAAAACGAGATTAGTTAGAGCAGAACTAGTAGGTCCTATAATCACATTAGATTCAGAAAATATCTTAATTTGTTCAAATACTGACATATTATTAGTATCAACTATTATAAAATTTTTTTTCTTTAATGTATCTCTTAAGTCTCCTTCATTAATTAAATTTCGATAAACAGAATTGTGTCTAGAAAGATATACTTTTAAACTACCATCTACTTTTGTGTAAGACAAACCTCTATTAAGTATAATTGTTGAAGCAGCCATATTAAAGAATTGAGGAATTTGAGAATTATTAAATTTATAAAAATCATTATCCAAATAGATAAATTTTTTTATCTTGATTTTTTTTTGTTTTAATATTTCCTTGATGAAAACTCTAAATTTATTTGAGGTATTGCGATGAATAGCTAAATTAATCTCTTTATCATTGATAAAAAATATTCGTGGTAAAAAAGTCATCATATTTCGAAAATAATCATTTGAAGGACTGGAACCTAGAATAACTACGTTTGAAAATTTTTTAAAATTTTTTCTTCTTTCAAAAAAAATTCTACTGAATGATTCAGTGTAAAAATTATCATATCTTTTTGGAGATGAATTATGCCATTGAAAAAGATTTCTAAAGGAAAAATTATTATCAGTAATAGGAAAGTAATTAAATGAATCTAAGTAAAAATCGCTCTTCAATATTTTACATTTTATTCGCAGTTTATCATTCAAAACTGATAAAAAAAGAGAGTTAATTTTTTTATCTTGAATTATATCTTGTTCATCTAAATTTTTTATTATCATGCTTATGTCAATAAAAATTAACTGTTAGGTTTTGTCTGTAAATTTTATCTTCATATTATATATAACAAAAAAATTCCATCTCTGCATCAAACTCTTTTGAACAATAATTCAATGAACAATAAAAAAAACTGATGCTCCCGAGAAGAGTCGAACTCCTAACTTCCGGATCCGTAGTCCATTGCCCGAACGCAAGATAGCAATAGGTTAGCGGAATTATGGGAAAAATCATTCGTTAGATGAAAAAAAATGATTGTGTGGTACAAATTATTTGCAACTAAAATTGGATAAATAATATTAATGTTTTATTCTTTTATTACAACTGCTTGACCACTTGGCAAACTCAACGAACGAATATTTTTTGAATTAAAATATTTTTCCCAAGCTTTTTGATTGCCAGGAAATGAAGGGCTTCGATAATCATCAGTAATTAATATTCCACCTTCCACAATCTTATCATAAATATAATTTAAACTATCAAAAGTAGGTTGATATAAATCTACGTCTATATGAACAAATTTATATTTGTTCTTCTCATCTAATGATTCAAAAACTTTAGGTATCCACCCTTTAATTATGTTTACGTTCTTAAATTGATTAAAAAGAACTTTAACATCTTCAATATTAGCTTTCAAATCACCTTTTTTGTTTTGAATAATATCTGGATTAAGAGATTTATCTTCATCTAAAAAATCACTTAAACCTTCAAAACTATCTATAAGAAAATAGTTATTAATTGTGTCTTTAAATAATTGATCTTCTAATGATCTTAATAAATAACTAGAAAAGCCTTTTAGAACACCACACTCTAAAAAATCACCTTTTAAATCTTTAGCAAAAATAAAATATTTACAAAGATAGAAGCTTTTATTAATTCTAATTGCAGTGAGCATATTATTTAAATCTAAAGATTTAGAAGGATTTACTATTTTATATGTTTCTTTCCATAATTTAAAAAAATCGATATTATTTTCTAGTTTAATATTTTCAAAAATTATTTTTATATTTTTTTCTAAAGACATATTTATTTTTTTTAATTATCATTTTATGAAAGCTTTATTAGGAAAGGAAAGGAAAGTAATTTAATTACATTTCATCATTGTTGCCATAATCACTCCATTTTTGAAAATGAAGTGTAAATAATTTGTAACGAATGAACTTTTGTGATTCGTTGCACTAACAATAAACGAGAGATTACTTGGCGCGCCCGAGAAGAGTCGAACTCCTAACCTCCAGATCCGTAGTCTGGCGCTCTATCCAATTGAGCTACGGGCGCTTTACAAAAAAAGCTTATTATTTTGATTAAAACGTGATTATCACATATTAACATAAATATCGATTATGATTTATTACAAAAAAATTTTATTATTAGTGATATTTTTTAAAAATGTTTAAAATGTTTATTTTTTGCTTAATTATAATAAACGCTTCGTCTGCATATGCTGAAAATTTAGGAACAGATACAGGTTTAAAAATTCCTAGGTTTGTATCTTTAAAATCTGATGATTCAAATCTTAGAGTTGGCCCCGGTGAAAATTATCCTATTAAACTTAAGTATATAGTAGCTAACATACCTGTTGAAATAATTGATGAATATAAAAATTGGAGAAAAATTATAGATTATGAAGAAAATGAAGGGTGGATTCATAAAAGTCTAATCAAAGGTAAAAGATTTGCTATAGTCAACACCCCTTATGAAAATAGCCTTCAAGTTTTTAATAAGCCTAAAGGAAGTAATATTGGAAAAATTGGAAAAAGGAATATTTTGGAAGTTAAAACATGTTTAATGAATTGGTGCAAAATTAAATATGGGAAAAATACAGGATGGGTAAATAAATTAAATCTTTGGGGCGTATATGAAAAAGAAAATATAAATATTCCATTCTTCCAATCAATTATCAATCTGATTTGGGGAATAAACTTGAACTTTTTTATAGAGTAGCTGTAGCGGTAGTAGAATGCGTAATTTATCCAACAACTAAATCTAATTTTAATTTTCCTAAACGCACGCAACCAGTATCTGAAACGATATAGCTCTCTCCTAAATTCATTGCTGTTTGTGTTTCGCTGTGCATTAAAATCATATGCATAAAGAATACATAATTCTTTTCAATTACAACTGGATTTTTTTCATATAACATAGGCCAATCCATCCAAGTAGGAGCAAAAGTCGCGCCTAATGAATATCCGCATGCGTTGAGTCGCGCAGATTTATATTTTGTCTTATCAACAACTAATCGATGCTGCTCAAACACATCCCCGGCAGTATAGCCAGCTTTTAACTTACTCTCACATGCATGAAGCGCCTCTAAACATATTTCATGCAACTCAAGGTGTTCTTTTCTAGGTTTGCCGATCGGAATTGTGCGCATTAAAGCTGAGTGATAATGTCTGTAGACTCCTGCAAATTCAAGAGTCAGTTGGTCAATGGGATCAAGTTTTCTACGCCCAGAAAAATAACGGCACAATAATGCGTCAGGCCCTGATCCTATGATAAATTCATTCCCAGGATAATCTCCTCCTCCTGAAAATATCGCTCCTTGCATTACGGATAGAATATCTGATTCATCTGCCCCTGGACGAGATGACTCCCAAGCTTTTTCCAAGGCTTTATCAGCTAATTCCGCCGCTTTTTTTACATACTTAATTTCTTGATCAGATTTCACCAAACGATGCTTCGTTATCAAAAAAGATTCATCATAAAGTTTTGCAAAATTCTTAAGAGAATGATTTAACCTCATTGCATTTTTTCCTGTTAAGCCATAGGTTTCATATTCCACGCCTAAATTTTTATTCTCCAAGCTTAATTCTGCTAGAATGGATTTAAGTCCGTCTGCAGGATTATTGTTATCCCTATCAACCCAAATGCGAACATCCATTATATTTGATGTGTTTTGAGCCTGTCGCAAATCTGGAGCTCTGGTTAATAATATTTTATCTCCTGCTGAGGTTAATACTAGACATTGAAAAAAAACATACCCGAAAGTATCGTATCCGGTCAGCCAATACATCGATTCTTGACGAAATAATAACAATGCATCGAGACTTTTTTCTTTCATTGATTTTATAACTTTATTTTCTCTGGATTCAAATTCTTGTGCTGTAAAATGTAATGCCATAATCAGATTGTTGTTATTGATTGGAATATTTTATCTAAATATTTTTCATTTTTATCACATAATTTTTCTGCTGTTTCAAATGATACTTTCTGAAAACGAATTTTTTTTCCTACTGACAAGTGCGCTATCTTAGAAATATCATTTAAAATAACTGTGGCAATTTTTGGATATCCTCCAATGGTGGGATGGTCTGTCATTAAGACAATTGGATTGCCATCACCGGGAACTTGGATTGAGCCCTTAATAATTCCTTCTGAAGGAATGTTTGATGAATTTTTTGATAAAATTTCATTGCCTTCTAAGCGTATGCCCATTCGGTCAGCATTGTTTGAAATTCTAAAAGTTCTTTTGAAAAAATTTTTTATTGTTTCACTAGAAAAAAAATTTATCTGAGGTCCTTCCAATACCTTTATAATATTATCTTTATGATCAGAGAAATAAGATAATTGTTTTAAATTTTTTTTAATACTTTTCAAATTAAATTTAACTAATTGATTTTCTTGTATACATTTTCCATCATTGGGACCAATAGCTGATCGAACTAAAGTTGAGCCAGAGTTATTATATTTATTTATACTAAATCCCCCTTCCACCGCGAAATATCCATAAACAGAAGATTTAGTAGCCAATATATCGATTATATCTCCTTCATTTAGTTGATATGTCTTAAAAGTTTCTCCTAATTTTTCTGAGAAATCTTCGGATTTCTTACTTATCATAAAATGAACATCCCCTGTAACAACAATATGTGCTTTTCCCTTATCTAATCTCAAGCGTGGACCTTGGTAGGCAAACTCAATAATAGTTTCATTAAAGTCATTGTCTAATAATTTATTAGCTATTTTAAATAGATTATTGTCTACAACGCCTCCTGTAGTAATTCCAATATGTTGCAAATGTTCATAACCAGAATCTTGAAAAGTGGTGTGAATACCGGATCTTTCAACCACAAAATGATAATTGCTCATATGTCTCTCTCTAACTCGAAAAATTCCTTTTTAGAAATTAATCGAAATTTAACATTTGACCCTGGTTTAAGAAGTGAAGGATTTTTTTTATTTTTAAAAAATAATCTTATTGGCGTTCGACCAATAATATTCCATCCTCCAGGACTTTCATTAGGATATATCACGCAAAATTTTTCTACCACTCCAACAGATTGAGATGGTACACACACACGTGGAGTAATTAATCTTGAAACACTTAGGTTGGATTGTAAATCACCCATAAAAGGTAATCCTGGCATAAAACCAATCATATATACAAAAAAATTAGTAGAGAGATGAGACTTAATAATCATATCTTCATCTATATTTGTTTTTATTGATACATCATGAAGATCCAAAGCAAATTCTTCATCGTAACAAATGGGTATTTCGATCTCTTTATGATCCGTCTGCAATCCAATTGTGGCAACTTCAATTGCATTAATGAAATTAAAAATTTCATTTTTATTTTTTTTAACTGGATTGAATTGAAGAAGTAGCTTGTTATAGGATGGGACGCAATTCTTTAAATCTAAAAAATTATCTTTCCGTATTTGTTCATAGACATAGTAAAAAACATTGATTACATTTTGATTGATTTCTTTCGTAATTTCACCACCAAAATCTAATAGAAATGCTTGTTCACTAATTTGATTTATATTCTTGATCATTAATATTGTGATATACTATCTTGTATGGAAACAAATTTAAACTGCGATATGGGAGAAAAATCCATCCATTATGATGGAAAAAATGATGAAGAGTTAATGAAAATAATTAATACCGCAAACATCGCTTGCGGATATCATGCTGGTAATAATGAAACAATGCAAGACAGTATACAACTGGCAAAGGAAAATAATGTAAGTGTAGGCGCGCACCCAGGTTTTGATGATAAAAATAATTTTGGACGCAAAAGAATAAATTTAGATAAAAAAGAAATAAAAAAATTAGTGATTGATCAAATAAATGTATTAGATGAAATTGCTAATGAAGAAAATTGGAAGTTGACACATGTAAAACCTCATGGTGCTTTAAATAATATGGCTTGTGAAGATTATGACTTATCAATAACAATTGGTGAAGCAATTCAAGAATGCAATCCAGATTTAATATATATGGTTCTTCCTTTAACGGAGATGGAAAATGCGGCAAAAAAACTCAATATAAAATTTGCTACCGAAATATTTGCTGACAGAAATTATGATGATAATGGCCTTTTGCTGTCTCGTGATAAAAAAAATTCAATGCTTAATAATGTAAAAGAAGCAGTAAACAACGTTACACGTATGTTGGAGAGTAGATCAATATATTGTTATTCAGGGAAAAAAATTGCTTGCGAATTTGATTCTATTTGTATTCATAGTGATGGAAAATTAGCACTAGATATAGCAAAAAGTTTAAGTAAGTCCTTGATAGAAGATGGTTTTATACTCAAGGCACTCAACAAACTAAATAAATTTAGTTGATGAATGAGTGTTTTCAGAAAGGATTGAGGTTAAAAAAAATTAAAAAAGTGGCTGGGGCGGTAGGATTCGAACCTACGAATGCCGGCTCCAAAAGCCGGTGCCTTACCGCTTGGCGACGCCCCAAAAGAATGACGACACAATGTTGATCGTCTCAATTTTCCTTGGCCTATATAACCTTTCTCTCTCTATTTCTACGGTCATATTAACACGGTTTATTTTAGATCGGGAGTTAAAAATGGTTGCACCAAGTTGCACTATGGGATTCCTATTTCAAATGTGCCTTTAGATTCCATTTTAGATTCACTAGAGCATAAAAAGAAAGTTTTTGAATCAGGAATCAACTATGAATCTTAAACCCCGATATCGAATCATTTTGAGCGTATTTTTAGCGTTAAAAAGAAATAAAGTATCATACCGGGTACAAAACTAATGGGGCGCGCCCATTCGTTAAGGTGGCACCCCCCCTAATAGCATATGGGACTCCTAATATTTCGGTTTAGGCGTGTTTGTCAGAGGCAGGCATACCCCTAAATGTTTGTAGGGACGTTAGGGTAAAAAAATTATAAAAAATTTTAAATGTTTTAAATTCCTTTTGAGTAATCTGGTTCAATGGGTTCTATTATTCCCTCTGTCTCTAAAAGTTCTTTAGCTTTTTTAATTCTAAATTCTTTGTTTCGTTCATCTAGTTCTTCTTGGTTCTTAACGTCAAAGTGAAAAGTATGATTTCCGTATTCATCTGTACGCCAAAACCCTACTCGCTTACGAGACCAACAATACTCTTTTATAAATTCAGAAAACTTTTCAAATTTAACGCCCAGATCCGTTCCATAACTAATTACACTATATTTATCTAGGGTATCAAAAGTCATTTTCCCGTCAGAAAATTTATTTTGATCATGTTGTTCTTCCCACCATTGATTAAATTTTAAATCGATCTCTGGTTCCTGCTCTGTTGATTCTTGTTTGACTTCTTTTATTCTCTCTAATACTTGTGTAACGCCCTCGTAAAAGCCCACGGCGTACCCGTATCTGTATGCTTGGAATAGTTTTGTATCTTCTTCTAATTCAAAAGAGGGTTGATATTGTTCGCTAGAGGCTTTTAAGGCCTCAATATACTTATCAACGTCATCAATCCAAGTAGGAAACTGATTTCTAAATTGCATAGGGAATTCTTTATCCGTTACCCAATCGCAATATTCTTCAATCTTCTTATCTCGAGACGTCTTTGTAGGTTTAGTCTTCTTTGTTTTAGTCTCTGCTTTCTTGCTAGGACTTTTTTTCTGTATCTTTTTTCTTGGCATCGTCTCTGTTCCTGTATTTTGTTGTAAAATCGTTAAAATCTT
>Ga0208640_1000003_pt1 | contig 133714 bp, 132 predicted proteins | sample ETNtaG_23_FD_185774 | JGI IMG/M metagenome (GOLD analysis project Ga0208640, IMG submission 185774) | Marine microbial and viral communities from oxygen minimum zone, Eastern Pacific Ocean - ETNP201310SV72 (SPAdes) (version 2) | ecosystem: Environmental > Aquatic > Marine > Oceanic ... | reverse complement strand
GTAACACGCAGAGGTAGGCCCCCACCGGGAAGGTCTGCATCGAATGCCCAGCCCTCGAGCCACGTCGACCCGTCGCGCTCTCCGAACGCCTCGATCCGCCCGACCGGCGGATCACCGGATTCCAGGATGGCCACCCTGGAATCGCGGGCCCCAGTTGCATGACAGCCGGGGAGCACCTCAAATGTCCACCCCCTTGATGAATAGATGGCCAGTAGCCGTTCGACGATATGGAGGGTCAACCACTTCCGGTCATGCAGCAACACGACCATTCCGTCGCGCTCACGACTCTGCAGGTACGAAAGGACCTCCTGGATGGGGGGATCGCGCCACTCCTGTGGATCCGCTGTCCAGCCGGCCAGAGACATACCTAGGTCGGGGCCCAGACGAGCCCGGATCTGTCCCACCTCCCCGTAGGGGGCACGAAAACAACTGGGCTTGAAGCCCGTCAGTGCCTCGAGTCCGACTGAGGCCCGAGCGACCTCCGCCAGGGCACTGTCGGCGGAAAGCGTTGAAAGGTCGCTGTGTACCCATGTGTGGTTGCCGACAGTGTGGCCACGGCTCAGGAGGGCCTGAGTTGTCTCGGGATCCCAGCGGGCTGCGATCGTCTCGCCGGTCGGAAAGAACGAAGCCCGGGCTCCGTAGCTGTCAAGCAGGTCGAGGAGCATCGGGGTGAACAGCCAGTGTGGGCCGTCGTCAAAGCTCAGGTGCATGACAGGTGTGGAATCTTCGTCAGAGAGCCAGCCGATCTCAGACCCGCCTGCCGGTTCCCCTGACATTGCCGGAAGCAGCGCGGCGACAAGGGCCACCAGGAGCAGGACAGGACGGCAGCGGCGGCCTCTGGGCCGTTGCTCAGGTCGTGCCGTAGATCCGGTCACCGGCATCACCCAGGCCCGGCACGATGTAGCCGACCTCGTTCAGGCATTCATCGACAGCGCCGGTCCAGATGTCCACATCGGGGTGGACAGAATGTAGGGCGGCGACCCCCTCTGGTGCCGCCAGAAGGCAGAGGAACCGGATCGCGTCGGGGTTCTCGTCCTTGACCCGGTCGAGCGCTGCCGCCGCCGAGTTACCGGTGGCCAGCATCGGGTCTACGACAATTACGGTCCGACCCTCCATCGGAGGGAACTTGCAGTAGTACTCGATGGCCTCGAGCGTGTCGTGGTCGCGGTACAGGCCCACGAAGCCGACCCTCGCTCCGGGGATCACCCTGAGGACACCGTCCAGAAGGCCGTTTCCGGCACGGAGAATCGATACGACGACAGGGTCGTCAACGAGCTCGGGAGCAGAGGTTGTCGTCAGGGGCGTCTGAATCTCAACCTGGTGGAGTGCGAGCTCCCTGGTGATCTCGTAGGTGAGAAGCAGGCTGGTTTCGCTGAGGAGTTGCCGAAAGCGTTCACTCGGAGTCTCGATCCTGCGCATCTGCGTCAACTTGTGCTGAACCAGGGGGTGGTCGACGATGTGCAGTCGAGGTGACGACTCACTGGCTGAGGTATCGATCATTGGCCCACCATACGTTCTCAGATCCATGCCATCATGCCGCGCCAAACGCAGTCTCAGGCCCTACCCTTCCCGCTGTCAGCGACCGATTGGGGGTTCACCGGCCACCCAGCCTGACCGGGTGCCGACGAGCCCACCAGACAGGAGCCGCGAATGTCCCGCCACGGCTATAAATACTCGGCAGGCAGGTTGCTCAGGCACGGCCTGACCCGCGATGCATGGCCGCGCATGTGGAGGAGGCCCGAGCGCCGCGACTCCTACGATGTCGTGATCATCGGTGGAGGGTTGCACGGCCTCGCTACCGCCTACTACCTGGCCCAGAACCACGGCATCACCAACGTGGCCGTCGTCGACAAAGGCTACATAGGCGGTGGTGGCTCCGGACGCAACACGGCGATCGTGCGCTCCAACTACCTCACCCCTGAAGGCGTGGCCTTCTACGACCGGTCGCTCCACCTGTATAACACGATGGCCACTGACCTAAACCTGAACGTCATGTTGTCACGGCGGGGACACCTGACCCTCGCCCACACCGACTCGGCGCTGCGCACGATGAACTGGCGTGCCGAGGTCAACAAGCTTCTCGACATAGATTCCGCCGTTATCGGACCCGCCGAGGTCAAGCGCCTGACCCCGAGCCTCGATGTCTCTCCCGACACCAGATACCCGATTCTCGGAGCCCTCTACCATCCACCCGGCGGCATCGTCAGACATGACGCCGTCGTCTGGGGCTACGCCAGGGCCGCCGACCACCTTGGCGTTCACCTTCTCCAGGAGACAGAGGTGTTCGACATCATCTGCGACGGTGGTGATGGACCGGATGGCAAGGGCTCCGGCGGAAGGGTGACAGGTGTTCGAACCAGCTATGGCGACATAGGTTCCCCTGTTGTCGTCAACTGCACCGCAGGGTGGGCATCTCTCATCTCAAACATGGCGGGCGTGCCGCTGGCCATCACCACACACCCGCTTCAGGCCGCCGTCACAGAACCCTGCAAGGTGTTCCTCCCCACTGTGGTGGTCTCCGGCTCCCTGCACGTCTACGTCAGCCAGACCGACCGTGGCGAGCTGGTGTTCGGCGCCTCGGTTGATCCGGTCGGCAGCTACCGGGTGAACGGCACCCTCGAGTTCACCGAGGAACTGGCTGGCCACGTCCTGGAGTTGATGCCGGGAATCTCCAAGATGCGCCTCATGCGTCAATGGTCCGGGCTGTGTGACATGACCCCCGACTACTCCCCCATTATGGGCTACACCTCCGTCGAGGGCTATCTCGTCGATGTCGGCTGGGGCACCTATGGCTTCAAGGCCGGCCCTGTGGCCGGAGAGACCATGGCCGAGACGATTGCAACCGGCCGAGTCGCCGACCTGATCGCCCCGTTCACCATCGACCGGTTCACCGCTGGGGACCTCGTCGGCGAAAAGGGCGCTGCGGCGGTGGGTCACTGATGATCGTCGTACCCTGCCCCAACTGCGGCCCACGCAACTCCTCGGACCTGCGAAATGCCGGCGAGGTCGTAGCCCGACCCGATCCGGCGACCACCAGCCTCACCGAGTGGCGCTCCTACCTCTACTTGCGGGAGAACCCGGCCGGCTGGGTTACCGAAACCTGGTACTGCCGCAGCGGATGTCGCCGCTACTTCACCATCGAGCGCAACACCTCCACCAACGAGATCAGGGAATCAGAGAGCTCATGAGCAGCCAGCGCCTCCCCACCCGGGCGGGTGAGCTCATCGACCGCTCAACGAGCCTCTCGTTCACCTGGAACGGCCGTTCCTTCAGCGGTCATGAGGGCGATACCATCGCCTCTGCCCTGGCTGCGGCAGGTGTCGAGGTCTTCTCGCGGGGAATGAAGTACCACCGGCGCCGGGGAATCCTGACGGCCGATCACTGGGATCCGAACCTGTCGGTCCAGGTTGGCGACGAACCGAACGTGCGGGCCGGTAGCCGTCGCCTGGTCGATGGCATGCAGGTGAGTGCCCAGAACGCGTGGCCCAGCCTCCGATGGGACCTCGGCACCGCCAATCAACTGGTCGGACGCTTCCTCTCGGCCGGCTTCTACTACAAGACCTTCATGCGTCCACAGTTCCTGTGGCACAACCTCTACCAGCGCATCCTGCGTAAGTTTGCCCCGGGAGGCCGCGTCCACTGGAAGACCGGAACCCACGGCGACTACGACAAGCGCTACGCCCACCCCGACGTTCTTGTAGCCGGAGGCGGGCCTGCCGGAATGGCGGCGGCGCTCTCCGCAGCCGAGGCCGGAGCCTCCGTCATGCTCGTTGAACAGGAGCCCGAGCTCGGCGGTCACCTCCGTTGGGGCGGGCCTGACGATCTGACAGTGCTGGCCGACCTGCGTGAGGCCCTGTACTCCACACCGGGCATCGAGGTTCTCTGCGACTCGATCGTCACCGGCCGCTACGACCACAACTGGGTGGCTGTCATGCAGCGGAGCCACCCGGTGGTGCCCGAACGCCTGATCAAGGCCAGGGTCGGGTCCCTGGTCGTGGCCCCCGGCCTCGTTGAACGGCCCTACGTCTTTGCCGGCAACGACATCCCGGGCGTAATGCTCGCCGGTGCCGTTAGGCGTCTCATCAACCTCTGGGCCGTGAAGCCCGGTAGCCGAGCGGTGGTTCTGAGCGCCAATGCCGAGGGTGACGCCGCTGTTGCCGACCTGGAGTCCGCTGGGGTCGCGGTGATAGCTGTGCTTGATGCCCGCGCGGGTGAAGACATTGTGCAGGTCCGGGGAAGAGGCAGGGTGGCTTCTGTCCAGACAGGCGACGGCCGCACCCTGAAAGCCGACCTGCTGGTAACCGCCACGGGCTGGAGCGCTCCCACGTCCCTGCTGAACATGGCCGGTGACCGTCCTGTCTATGACAAGGTGGCAGCCCGCTACTTCCCCCAGTCGCTCCCCGACAATGTCTTGGCGACAGGAGGGATCGAAGGTGACGGATCCACCGCTGAACTGGCGGCCCACGGCCGTGAAACTGGTGCCCTTGCCGCCCAGCGTGCACTGCGCCTTCGACACGAACGCCGGACACAGACGGCCCGCTCGGTCCGACCCGAGTCGACCCCGCCCGCTTCGGTGCCCGACAACCGCATACCCCTGAGGCGTTCGCCGCACCCAGAGTGCTACCGCAGCACCACACATGGACTTGTCGACTACTCCGAGGACATCTCCTCAAAGGACCTGATCCAGGCTGCCGGAGAGGGCTTCGATTCGATCGAGTTGATGAAGCGCTACACGACGGTGACCATGGGCCCAGGTCAGGGCAAACTTGAAACCGTGAACGCTGCAGCGGTACTGGCAGAGGTCAGAGCCCTCGACCTGGCCGACATCGGCACCACCGTTTGGCGGCCACCCTTCTCACCTGTTTCGCTGGGAGCACTGGCCGGCCGCATCTTCGAACCGGTAAGGCGCTCAGCCCTCCAGGACTGGCACGAGGCAAACGGCGCAACCAACCTGCTGGCCGGCCAGTGGGTCCGTCCCGACCACTACGGAGACCCCATGGCCGAAGCCACCAACGTGCGGGAGAACGTCGGCCTGATTGATGTCACACCGCTCGGCAAGCTGGACCTGCGGGGCCCGGACGTGGCCAACCTCCTCAACCTGGTGTATGTGAACCGGTGGCAGAAGCTCGAGGTCGGACGGGTCCGATACGGCGCCATGGTCACCGAGGACGGTGTGGTCTCTGACGACGGGGTCACCGGCCGTCTCGCCGACGACCACTACCTGATGACAACCACGTCATCAGGAGCGGGCGCTGTCTGGGAGATGCTCGAGGACTGGCTGCAGACCTACAGGCCCGACTGGGAGGTTCACGTAACCCCGGTCACAGGAGGGCTCACAAGCATCAACGTTGCCGGCCCAAGGTCCCGCGACCTCCTTGAGCGGCTTGTCGAGGACGTCGACCTGTCCGCCGATGCGTTCCCCTATTTCAGCGTGAGGACAGGCACCGTTTCCGGTGTGCAGGACTGCATCATCTGGCGTATCGGCTTCACTGGAGAACTCTCCTACGAGATACACGTGCCATCCGGCTATTCGCTGCACGTGTGGGAGTCGCTTGTCTCGAGCGGCTCTGACCTGGGGGTGGCACCGTTCGGAATCGAGGCACAACGCATTCTTCGGCTCGAGAAGGGCCACTACATAGTCGGACAGGACACCGACGGGCTCAGCAAGGCGCCAACTGCAGGCCTCGGCGGGCTGGTGAAACTGGACAAGGCTGACACCATCGGCCTGCCGGAACTGCGCGCCGCCTTTGAACGAACCGATCTACCTGTGTTAGTCGGCCTGCAGCCCGACGACCCCACGATTGTGCCCGAGGAGGCATGTCAGATCGTCGCCGCCGGCAGCAACGAGATACTCGGACGGGTTACCTCGAGCCGAATGTCACCGACGCTCGAAAGGTCCATCTGCCTGGCACAGGTCGATCCCTCACTTGCATCTGCTGGGACATCGGTCACCGTGAAACTGGTCGACGGCCGGCGGATCACAGCAACCGTTCAGGAACACCACGCTCACGTGGATCCGGAAGGAGCGCGGCAACGTGTCTGAACTTGAGTTCATGAGTCCAGTCGGATCAGGGCACCTCTCGACATCTGACGGTGGCATCTCCCTCGAAGACATATCCGACTGCACCAAGGTCCTTGTACGCGCAGGTCGTGGGACGGCCGCTGGAGTCCACCTCAAGGTCACCTACGGCCGCAGCCGGCGCCGGAGGGACGGCACCCTCATCTGTGGCAGCAGACCCGACGAGTGGACCCTTCTCGCTGGTCCCGGCCAGGGTGCCGCTGTGGTTGGCTCCGTCTCCGACGAAGGGTTTGTGAGCATTGTCGACATCTCCCACGGCCGGGCGATGCTCCGCATATCGGGCTCCGACTCGGTCGATGTCCTTGCCAAAGTCTGCAACGTCGATCTGGCCGATGACATGACCCCCGACGGGGCCGTGTTCTCGGGGTCTGTCGCAAAGGTGACCTGCGACCTCGTGCGAGACGACAGGGACGCCGGGCGATCCTATCTGATCTCGTGTGAACGCTCATTTGGTGGCTACCTGTTCGCTGCGATGGCCGATGCCTGTGCTGAGTTCGGCATCAACGTGCCTGCAGGCCTCTCTGTCCACTGACCTCGGGGATGCCTGTGGCAGACATTCCCGGCAACACAGCAACTTCCGTGGAACTCGTCGACCGGTCCGCCACGGAACAACTCGAACTCCTGAAGGTCGGAGACTTGTCAGCGGTTGAGTTGCTGGCGGCCTGCCGGGATCGTGCGTTGCTGACCGAACCGGTTGTGAACGCTCTGATCTCGGTTGACTGGGATAGGGCAACTGACCGGGCTCGAGCACTCGACTCGGACAGGTCGTTCTGTGACGGCGCTCCCCTGCGGGGACTTGTCACGGCCCACAAGGACCTCCTCGACACTGCCGGCATGGTGACCACCTACGGAAGCACGGTGTATGCCGATCACATACCCACGGTGAACAACCCTCTGGTTGATGTGCTCGCCTCAGCCGGCGTCGTCGTGATAGGAAAGACCAATACCCCCGAGTTCGGGGCCGGATCCCACACATTCAACAGTGTTCACGGCGTGACCCGGAACCCCTGGGACCCCGCCCGGAGCGCAGGCGGGTCGAGTGGCGGAGCTGCGGCGGCCCTTGCATGCGGCTCACTCTGTGTTGCCGACGGTTCCGATCTCGGTGGGTCCATCCGCAATCCAGCATCGTTTTGCGGGATCGTCGGGTTCAGGCCGTCTTCCGGCACTGTTCCGGGCACAACTAGCGCAGACCACAGGATCACCATGCCCAGCAACGGGCCAATGGGGCGCTGCGTCTCCGACGTGAGGATACTGTTGACCGCAATGACCGGAGGGTCGGCCATGTCCCCTCGGGTTGAGACTCCCCGCGTTCTCTTCTCGGTCGACCATGGCGATCTGCCTGTTGCCCCTGCTGTCGCCCGGCTGGTTGAACAGGCAGCGCGGCAACTCGAGGCAGCCGGGTGGCGTATCGAGTCGGGCGACCTTCCGCTTCCCAGCGTTGACCGATGCTTTGAGACACTGCGCTCGCTGGCCTACTTCCTGATGCTTCCAGGCCTCCTTGAGGACTCCCGGGTCAAGGAGACAGTCAGGTTCGAGATTGCGCGGGGCATGGCGCTTGGCGAGGACGAGATCAGGACCGCCGTAGCTGACGAGATACTGATTCGGACCGCCTTTGACAACCTGTTCGAATCGGTCGACTTGGTCCTCACACCGACCAGCCAGGTTCCACCATTCCCAGTCGGCGATGAGTGGGTGGCAGACATCAACGGCGTGGGGCTCGCGATCTACACGGACTGGATGCGATCCTGCTCACGCTTGACCGTGCCCGGAGGGCCGTCCATCTCCCTTCCAGCGGGTTTCACCGACAAAGGCCTGCCGATAGGCATCCAACTGTCGGGACAGCGGGGTGCCGATGCCTACCTGCTGGTCGCCGCCGAACTGGCAGAGGCCGTCCTCGGAACCGCACCACGCCCACCGATCGACGTGCTCTCTGGTTTTGATCCCGCTGGGCTCCCGCCGGGCCCCATCACGTGAGCCCGATGGCACACGGGTATGCGTTGTAGGACGCACCCGCCGGACCTAGATTGCGCGCGGCGAGGTCGCCAGATTGCGAACTTCCGGACCTAGAGGTGAGTCAGATGTCAGCAGAATCAGAACCTCTAAGGGTCTGGCAGACCGTCGTGCCACCTGACTGGATCGACTACAACGGCCACCTGACGGAGGGCTTCTACGGTGTGGCCTTTGGTGCCGCCTCGGACGAGGCGCTCATCCACCTCGGCTTCGACGAGGATTACCGGAGCCTCCACGGGACCTTCTACACCGTCGAGACCCACATCCGCTTCCTCCGGGAGGTCCATGAGGGCGCCTCCATTTCGGCAGACACCTATGTGCTCGGTGCCGACTCAAGGAGACTCCACCTGCACCACGACCTGCTGGTCGATGGTCATCGTGACCCTGCTGCCACCCAGGAGGCGATGCTCCTGCATGTCTTCCAATTGCCCGACGGTGGGTCTCCCCGCGCATCCCCGATGGTCGAGCCGGTCCTGGGGCGTGCGCTGGCCGTTGCCGACGCCCACGCTGACGTCGTCTTCCCGGACCATGCAGGCAGAGGCGTCCGGAACCTGCGTTGAGCAGGACCACCACCGGGAGGAGCACCCCTTCTGCCCTCGTAGGCATCTGGGCCCTGTTCCTGGGCTTTGCCTTCCTACAGGTCGGCAACGGCCTGCAGCGGATTCTCCTGCCGATCCGAGCCGAGTCGGAGGGCTTCAGCGCCGGCGCAATGGGTGCCGTCATGGCATTCCACTTCGCCGGATACCTGGCCGGGGCCAAGGTGATAACCCGGGTACTCAACTCCGTCGGACACATCCGGGTCTTTGCCGCCCTGGCCTCGCTGGCCTCCACAGCAGTGCTCCTCAACGCTGTTCTGGTCCTTCCGTTGGCATGGACCGCCATCTACTTCGTAGGTGGAATCTGCAATGCAGGCGTCCTTGTTGTCCTTGAGAGTTGGCTGAACGACAAGGCCACCAACGAGACCCGGGGTCAGATACTCGGCATCTACATGATGATCATGATGGCCGGCACAGCGGGCGGTCAACTACTGGTGAACGTCGCCCCATCCGAGGGCTTCCAGTTGTTCGTGCTCTCCTCGGTCCTCATTTCGATTGCGGTCATCCCCGTGACCCTCTCAGTAGGCGCTGCTGCACCGATGCCAAGCACCGAGACGATGCAGGTGAGGGAGCTATACCAGACCATCCCGTCAGCTGTCGTTGGAATCATCCTCTGCTCTTTCGTCCAGTCCGCCTCCACGAGCATGGCTGCTGTCTTCGGTACCGCTGCCGGCCTCAGCACCCAGCGCATCGCTCTGTTCACCTCTGCTGCTGTTGTCGGCGCCGTTCTCCTGCAGATGCCGCTAGGACGTCTGTCTGACCGCCATCCCCGACGGGCCGTGATTCTGGTTGTGGCTTCGATTGCGCTGGGGCTGGCGCTTGTCGGAGCCGTCATCCCACCGACCAGCATTCTCCTCATCCCGTTGAACCTGGCCTTTGGGGCCTTTGTCTTCCCCATGTACGGTCAGTTCGTCGCCCTCGCAAACGACTGGATTGCACCACAGAAGAGGGTTGCGGCCGCCTCTGCCCTGATCCTTGCTTCAAGCACCGGTGCCGTGGCGGCTCCCGTCATCCTCGGAACGGCAATCGAACTGTTCGGACCTGGTGGCTACTTCCTCTCGCTTGCTGCGGTGCTCGCCGTACTCGTCTTCTACCTTGGTTACCGGAGCCAGGTACGCGAGGCCGTACCTCTGGACAGACAGTCGCCCTTCCAGCCGGTGCTTGCCAGGTCAGGGGCAATCGCCCACTCTGTCAGCAGGTGGGTGAGGCATCCCCTTGCAGAATGGAATCGCGACGCCCCCACCCGGAAGGGAGATACCTGATCATCCGCCTGTTGACCGGAAGATCACCAGGATGGCGCGCTCGTCCGCGTTCTCTCCAGCCTCAAAGATGGGTACCCGGCGGATCTCCGGTTCGCTGATACGTCCAAAATGACGGTCGCTCCGGAACCGCTCGGAGAATCCGAGGTTCTCATAGTGGTCGGTGTTGATTCCCACAACGAACAGCGCGCCGTCAACAGCGACCCGGTAGAGCTCGTCAAACGCGCCGGTGCCGACGTGACCGTGGGTGAAGGTACCGGCACTCACAACTCCGTCATAGACCCCGTCAGGCAGGTTGAGTTTCGCCGTGAGATCTCCCACAACCAGGTTTCCGTAGATTGGCTGGCCATGGGAGTCGGTCTTGAGGCCTGCTTCCGAGAGCATCTCCGGTGAGAGATCGAGGCCGTCAGGCTGGTGGCCTCCGAGTGCCCGCAACCCAACCCCGACCAGACCGGTTCCGCACCCGACGTCAAGCACACGCCGCGCAGCCCCCTCAGAGTGATCAATGAACGCCGTCGCAACCTGAAACGGATAGACGTAGCGGTTGTCTGATACGAAGCCGGCCTCATAGCTGGAGGCCCAGCGTCCGTACAGTTCACGATTGTCGTCGGGCGTCTCAACGGAATAGGCCTCGCCAAGCCCGATCTCCGGCTGGTCCGCCGGGCCGCCTTCAAGCTTTGAGATCATCGGTCGGCGCCGGATCCGCGTCCATTGCCCTCAGGCCCTCATCTCCGAGGATCATCCTGATGGCATCTCTCACACCCTTGTCAGCTGCAACGGTGTCGGGTCGGTGGAGCATCGAGAACATCGTGCGCCTTCGCAACAGGTCAGATGGGCGAAGAATCCGTTCGTGGCGCCCCATAACCATCACGTCGGCCCGACTCAACGGGTCGAGCTCACCCAGTGGGCCCCCCAGGTCCGCATCGCCATCCAACAGGTCGAGGACCTCGTCCATACGCCTACCGTGGCGGCGCCACATGACAGAGGCGACATCGGAGGTGACGTCCAGCCCGGCTGCCCGCGATAGAGCCGAGCGTTGTTCATCCTCGGGTGGTTCTCCATACCACTTCTGAGCCGGTGGCATCGGTCGTAGTCCGCAGAGGCGGACGGCATCGACTACCTCGGCGCCGACGTTCAGACAGTCTGAGAGTTTGCCTCCAAGGATCGAGACAACCCTTCTCCCCTCATCTGTCTCGACCGCATGCCGTCGCGACAACTCAGTCCAGTCGCGACGACGCCCCGATCCACCCGGCGGAACAACGAGGGCCCTGACACCACACCTCTCAGATATCACGTCGGATGCCTCAAGGTTCCTGTCGAGGTCAAGCCTCTGACTCACCTGTTCGAGCAGAAACGACCTGTCGGCACCGGTAACTGTGACCTCGGGATCATCGACCGGAGTGTCGGTTGTACCGATCACGGAACGGTGTCCCATCGGCAGGACATAGAAGAGGCGTTCGGCATCATCGAAGAATGCCAGAATCCTTCCCGAATCGGTTACCTGGGGAACGATGAGGTGCACACCCTTGGAGAACACAAGGCGACTAGACGTTCGTGACTCCGTGAGAGTTCCGACATTGGACACCAGGGGTCCAGCTGCGTTGACGAGGACCTGTGCACTCGCCTCGAAGGTCGAACCGGTGGAGCGATCGCGCAGAGCCAGGTTCCAGACCCCTGTCCCCAACTCGGCAGACTCAAGCTTGACGTAGTTGGCCACTACGGCACCATGCCGCTCCGCATCGATTACCAATTCGGATACGAAGCGCGAGTCGTTGTCGGCCAGAAGGTAGTCGGAGTACTCGATTCCTCCCCTGATCCCGGCCGTTGCGACGGCAGGCTCCAACCTGTGGATCGTCGATTTGCTCCTGTGTCGCGGGCGGATGGTCCGGAGCCGACCCAGTCCCCAGTAGACATTGGCTCCAAGGGCCGCAAACCATGGGGCAAAGGATGCACCCTGTTCAAGGACTGCCATGAAACGCGTCTCAAGAATTCGTGTCGGGTACGCGGCAGCAAGTCGGTTTCGGGACCGGCAGAGCCCTGCCACGAGGCGGATGTCATAGCTCTCCAGGTACTTGAAGCCTCCCCAGATCATGTTGGAGGACTCCTGGCTGGTTCCTGAGGCGAAGTCGTCGGCCTCGACAAGGCCGACCTTCAGACCGTGTGCTGACAGGGAGAGGGCAGACACGGCACCGTTGATTCCGCCGCCGACCACGATTACGTCGAATCTCGTGCTCGACAGCCTTTCCAGGGAGCCATCTCTCGACAACGGCTCGCCGTGGCGGTGGGGCTCGTCCAGGTGCACCCCATAGTTCTAGCGGCATGGCTGGAAGGAGACGAGGCCGCTTCGGGTCGGCAACTCCACCTGCGACTACGGTCGCCCCTCAGAGCCAGATCTGGACGAAGGAGATGAGATGCCGTTCGCAGAGGCAAACAACCAGACCATCCACTACGTGGATTCGGGCGGTGGCGGCCCCGTGGTTCTTCTCAGCCACGGCTTCTCAATGGGTCACGAGATGTGGGCACCTCAGGTTGAACCCCTGACGGAGGCCGGCTGGAGGGTAGTCACCTACGATGAGAGGGGTTGGGGTCAGACGGTCAACACCGAACCCTTCACGTACTGGGACCTGGCCGACGACGCCCTTGCACTGCTCGACCACCTGGGTGTGGACTCGGCAGTCCTCGGTGGCATGTCACAGGGTGGCTTCCTGACGGTTCGAGCGGCTCTCACGGCTCCCGAAAGGGTCCGTGCCATGGTCATCGTTGACAGCGACGCAACGGCCCTGAACGATGAGGAACGCGCCCAGTTCCAGGACCTCTTTGACGCTGCGATAGCAGACGGCCTCGCTGGGCCGGTGGGAGACATTCTCGCTGCTGTGCTGTTTGCCCCGGGCTTCGATACGGCCATCTGGCGCGCCAAGTGGAATGCCAGGCCGGTGACGGCCTGGACTGCTGCCAAGGAATGCCTGTTCGAACGCGACGCTACCGACGACCGTCTTGGTGAGATCACATGTCCGGCTATCGTGTTCCACGGGGAGCTGGATGCTGCCATTCCCCTGGAGCGGGGGCGTTCAATGGCTGACGGGTTTGGTGGGCCGACCACATTTGTCCCTGTTCCGGGTGCGGGCCACTCCAGCAACCTGGAGAACCCTGCAGTCGTCAATCCCGCCCTGTTGGAGTTCCTGGGCAGCCTGGGCTGACGAAGCTGGGGCGCTCAGTTCTCCGAAGGTAGAAACACCTGCCTGAAGGCGGTGATGGAGGAGGATTCGAACAAACCGGCAATGGCATAGGGGTCGCCCCTGCCAAATCGACTACTTCCACACGGGACGGAAGGTCGATCACCATCAGGGGGCCGCATATCTCACCGTCGGAGTCGAGCAGGGGTCCGGCGAAGTGCATCTCGTAGGCGGCAAGGTACCCGAGGTGGCGTGCACGGGTTTCTGCACGGAGGTTGCCTGCATCAGGCCGATCGACGTCGTAGATGACGAAGTTGCACGAAACCTTCCGCTTCGAATGGCCTCAGTCTTCCGTGGCCCAGAGTCGTGCAGTGTCAAGACCTGTCGGCTTCACGCTACCGGTCGCCTCGGCCCGCTCAGTTCGCCAACAGGCGCTCCAGGCGCGTGGTGAAGTCGCTCGGTGGGTCGGCAAGCTCTAGCACCTTGTTCCTGGAACGCTCCCCTCCCACGATCGTCAGAGAGCGCCGGGGAACCCCCAGGGCATCTGCCAGGGCCTTGATGACCGCCAGGTTTGCCTTCCCATCCACCGCTGGAGCATCTACGGTTACGAGGAGGACCCCGTCTGGCCCCCAGGTGCCACCCACATGCCCGCTGCGAGCCCGCGGCCTTATTCGCGCCTGGAACCGGAAGGCATCCGCTGGAGGCACCTACTTCCCCTCAGCATCCGGGAGCAGCATCGCCAACTGGCGTGACCTGGCAAACAGGGATGCCTTGGAATCCCAGAGGGTTCCCGATTCGATCATCCGACCATCGTGGAGGTCCTCGGTTACGAACCTGCCACACACCCAGCCGGGCGCCGGCCTCTGGCGGACATGGACAGTCAGTTCGATTGTCGGTACCCAGCCGATCCGGCCGAGCAGGCCGAAGATGGGAGGTGGAAAGGCATCGGCGAACAGGACCGCTGAAAGGGTGTCGGGCTCACGGCCGTCGGCGAACCTGACCCAGCCAATGGTCTCGGCCTTCTTCAGGGCAGTTGCCGTCGCATAGTCGGGGTGTACCCGCGTGTTGACACGGCTCTTGATGTGCATTTCGACACCCTGTTCCAGTCGGGAACGGTCCACACAGTCTTCCGGAAGCGGAATGTCGGGCATGGCCTCTGTAACGACATGGCCGTGACCTGATCCTCTGTCAAGGTCACCAAATGCTGCGAGGACCTCCAGGCGGACTCTGCCGCCCTGGCTCAAGCTGGCCCTGGCCGTCGTGACACTGCGTCCCGTCCGGAGTAGCGATGCGGTCAGATCAGCGTCGGCGTCACCCATTCCGGGTCGAAGGAAGTGGGCTGTCACCGAGATCGGGTCGGGGTGGGAACAGAGCTGTCTCACGGGCTGCAGGGCCGCCGCCACCAGGTACCCACCGTTCGGGTTGTCGCCAATGTTCCAACGGTCCGTGAGGTGGGCCTTCCAGTGACCCTCTCCGTTCGGTACTGCGGCGGTCTCAATATCGAACTGGAAGGTCACTGGACCACCAACGGACTGGCAGCACCTGTGGCATCGCAGAAGCCACTGCCTGTGCAGAACCCATGCTTGATCACCGTATTGCACCTGTCCCCATTGAGTAGATCAACCTTGTCGCCGAGACCCCCGGTCTCCCGACTGGTGGCACGCGGCGCGGCCCCTCCAGAACACGAGCCTGCCCGCTCCACACGGGTTCTGCCAATGCTGTGAGGAGTATCAGCGTCCCTCCCCTGCAGCTTCCCTGCGACGGACGGCTCCGTACCGGCAGCCATTGTGGAATGGACAACCCTGGCTACTGCGCCCTGGGGGACGCCTGTCTGGGTATTGGTGGACATACTTTCCATGACCGGATCCGGGAAGATCCAGAAGTTCGTGCTCAGGGACATGTGGTTGGCCGGCGAGTTCTCCTGAAGCCCGGTCACTCGATCACCGGCAGGTCTCGTGGCGCCCTGCGAGAGAGCAACTCGGGGCCATCGCTGCGGACAACCACGTTCTCCTCGTGGAGCATAAGCTTGCCGGACTCCCAGGTGAGGCCCGGCTCAAGTGTCAACACCATGCCCTCCACGATCTCGGTCTTGTCGTCAGCGGTGTGCGATGGCCACTCTGTCACCTGCATTCCGAGTCCGTGGCCGAGGCGGCCAACGGAGTTGCCCAACGAACCTCCCTCTGTGAGGACGTCGGCCATTGCCGCCCAGATGTCACTGGTGGTCGCCCCGGGGCGCATGACCCCGAGGCCCGCCTCGGTGGCCTCCCAGACGGTCCGGTAGGCCTGAGCAGCAGCAGGGGCAACCTCTCCGAATGCGTAGTAGCGGTCGAAGTCGCTTGAGTAGCCGTCGAACATGGAACCGGTGTCGAACATGAGCAGGTCACCGTGTTCGATCACCCGGTCGTCAGGTTGCTTGATCACATCTGAGAACCCGGGTCCGGTGGCTCCCACCAGATAGGGCACGGCATCTGCCCCACGTTGCAGGAGGTCGACCCTGAAAGCCGTGAACGCCTCTCTCTCGTTCATTCCAACGTGTACGAGGTTGGGAAGCGCATCGAAGGCGTCGGAGACGATCCTGCAGATGTGGGCGACCTTGGCGATCTCCGCCTCGGACTTGACCATGCGCAGCGAACGCACGATGTCGGTGGCATCCACGAAGCCAATGTCTCCAAGGCTCGCCTTCAGGGCGGTGAAGTCGTTCAGGGGCATCCTCAGGTGTGTTTCATGGCCCATCGGGAGGCCGATCGTGCCATCCGGGCCAACCAGATCCCTGAGGCTCTGTGAGAGCAGTGACAGGCCGTCATCGTCGGGCTGTGGGGCCGGCCAGGTACGGATGTCGTCGACCCAGGTTCCAGACATGGTGGCTTCACCGATGCCGGGAATGACCGCAATCGGCTTCCCCATCTGGGGTACCAGCACGAACCAGGGGCGGGTGGGGCTCTGCCAGAAGGGCGTGAAGAAGCCCGTGAAGTACCTGACCTCCGGCTCGGTGCAGACCATCAGGCAGGCAATGGCCCTGTCGGCCATCATTGCCTGCGCTGTCTCGGTGCGGCGCCTGTACTCGGATTCGGGAAAGCCACGTGGTGGTGGCTGCCCGGTCAACCGCCGCCCCGATCGATCCCGAGGGTGAAGAGGCGCCCCATGCCCGGAAGCTTGTCGTCAATCCCTGCAAGCCTCAACAGGTGCCATGCGAGTGCCAGGTTGCTGGACACCACCGGCTTGTCCAGACGGTTCTCGATAGTGGATACGACCCCGAATGTTCTGAGGCTTGTACAGGAGACGAACACCGCCTCGCATCCGGCGACCTCTCCCACTGAAGCAGCGCCGGCCGCTACGACCTCCTCGGTGATCCTTGCGACTACATGGTCGTCGGGCTCGAGAAAGGAGCCGACAGCCACCACCTCGAGACCAAGCGATTCGAAGTGCTCGACTATTCGATTCGTTACGTCGGCCGTGTAGGGCGTCAGCACGCTAATGCGCCTGACACCGAGAGCCTCAAACGCTGCGGCTGCGGCCGAGATGGGGTTGCTGCACGGAACACCTGGATGGGCAGAGGTGAGGGCTTCCCTGACGCCGTGCTCTCCAATCAGCGTGGCGGCTGACGTGCAGCCGTACCCGATTGCATCCAGTTGAAGCTCAACAGGTAGTAGGGCTGCAGCCACGGGCAGCCTCTCCTCCATCGCCGTAAGCGAGTCCGGCGTGATGGTGGCGTCGTTGGCTATGCGCGACACGTAGTGAACGACCCCTTCAACGTCGAGCATCCGAAACTCGGCCTCGAGCGTGTGATCGGACTCCAGCACGACCAGGCCGAGTCGGGCGCGTCTGCCGATGCCGCTGTCAGTGGTGAACTCGAGTTGGAGAAGGTCGACGTGGCTCACATGTCCACCGTATGCCGCTCCTGTTGGTTGAAGAAGGAGGCTCCCGTCGGGACCTCCGGGTACTCCATGTTGGACTCGCTGCAGCGAACGCGGTTGGTCGCCTCTCCCCTCAGAACCTCGCCCTCGTGGACAGATGGCACGTGGCTGACCTGCAGCGGTCGGCAGTCCTCGGCCCTGTATGCACAGATGAAGAGCGTCCGGGGCCTGTCGGAGAGGTTCGGTGCCGAGCCGTGCAACGTTCGGCCGTGCATCAGGCAGGCTGAGCCGGCGGGCCCCAGGCATGACACCAGATGATCCTTTGCCTTCCCGACAACTGACTCCGAGACTGCGCCTGTGAAGAGGCCTTCATGCCAGTGCTCGTAGAGGGGCCCCAGGTGACTCCCGGGTAGCACCTCGAGAGGGCCGTTCTGCATTGTCACCTCGTCGATGAAGTAGAGCACGGTGATCATGTCGTCGTTGCTGTGGGGCTCAAAGAGGAAGTCCTGGTGGAACTTCACCTCGGTGCCGGCGCCAGGAAGCTTGGAGTTGACCTTGGTGTGGTTCAAGGCGACGTTCGGGCCTATGAGTTGCGCCGCTGCGTCAACGGCAATGCTGGATCGCATGACGTCCAGGTAGGCCTCGGACAGTTCTGTCGGCGAGGCAATCCGCCTGAGGGCTGGTGCCTCGGCGCTGTGACCCGGCTCCACATCGAAGCGGGGCCTGCCGTCCAGAGTGCTGCCGAACGGCTCCGCATGGGAACGGCTCTCGTCAACCCAGGTGTTGAACTGTGATGACAGGGCCGCCAGCTTCTCTGCCGGTACAGCGTCTTCCAGGAACAGGTAGCCGTCTATCCAGAAGGCGTCAATTTCCTCTCTGTTCAGAACCTCCACGGAGCACCCCCCTCAGTGACACTTCGATCGTGTCAACAGCGGCGGCAGGCTACCTGTCCCCCGCTTCCGCAGACAAGAGCAGCCGCCACTTACGTCCCAAGGGCCTGATCCAGGTCGGAGATGATGTCGGCGGCGTCCTCCAGTCCGACGGAGATCCGAATGAGGCCATCGGTGATGCCGGAGGCAGCACGCTCCTCGGGAGGAACGACAGCATGGGTCATGGACGCAGGGTGTTCGATCAGGGTGTCGACGTTCCCGAGGCTGACCGCCAGCGAGCACAGCTCCAGCCGCTCGAGAAACCTGGCGGCAGCCTCGTATGAGCCCAGGTCGAATGCGATCAGTGCACCGAAGCCGTCCATCTGCCGGCCCGCCAACTCATGTTGGGGATGGCTCTTCAGGCCCGGATAGGCGGTCGCAGCAACCGCCGGGTGCTCCTCCAGGAACCCTGCGACATCCATACCGTTAGCACAGTGCTGGCGCATACGCAGAGGAAGTGTCTTGAGGCCCACGTTGGTCAACCAGCAATCGAACGGGCTGGGAACTCCGCCAGTGAAGCGGATAAGCGAGGCAATCTCGTCGGCCATCAGGACCTCGTCGGAGCTGACCACGGCTCCGCCGATCACGGTTCCGTGCCCGTTGATGAACTTTGTGGTGCTGTGAACCACCACGTCAGCGCCCATGCCGAGGGGTCGTTGCAGGACGGGTGTTGCGAACGTGTTGTCCACGATCACCTTTGCTCCTGCCCGGTGGGCAATCTCAGCCGTCGCAGCAATGTCGATGACCGACATCGTCGGGTTGGCTGGTGTCTCCAGGTAGACGGCCGTGGTCTCGGGGTGCTGTTTCAATTCATTTCGGAGCACCTCCGGCTCAAGGCCCGCAACCCGGGAGTTGCTCACCCCGAACCCTGTCAACACGTCTGAGATGAGATGGTCGGCTGAGCCGTACAGAACCTGCTGGGTGATGATGTGGTCGCCTGTCTTGGCGGTTCCCATTAGCGCCGCGGTGATAGCCGCCATTCCAGAGGCGAAAATCTCGGCCGAGATCCCCTCGGTTCCCCCGCCCTCGAGGGCGGCCAACTTTGCAGCCAGGGCCGTCCTTCCCGGATTTCCTCCACGTGAGTACATATACGAATCGGACTCCCCCGCGGCCCGGGCTTCGACGGCGGCCATGTCGGGGAATGTGAAGGTGGATGTCTGGTAGATGGGCGCAATGTGGGCACCGGAGATATCATGGGCCTCTCCGGCGTGAATTGCCTCAGTCGCCATCTCTCGTCTGGTCTGCTTGCGCATCATGGATGCTCCTTACCAGCCCTGTAGCCCGCTCCCAATGAGGTGTTCTGCGAGTCCTCGTTGGTCAACTACTCGGAACCAGCCGTTCAATGACCTCCGCTGCCGTATAGGAAGTCTCGCCCGGTTGCAGGAACCGCTCCACCCCCGCCACCATGTCACCAGACGTAAAAAGCGCCTTCTCGGTGGCCCCTCCGCGCTGCACCTGTCCGAGCCCCACGTTGGCCAGGAGGGCATTGCAGAGGCATTTCCGGCCGATTGCATCGTCGTCATTTCCTCCCTTTCGGACATAGTCCTCCACAGGCTCGGCCGGACACCTCCAGCCCAGCCGTCCGTCATCCTTCTGGTAGGCGGTACGCAGGTATCCGAGTTCACACCGTTCCCGCTGCCTCTCGGCGTAGACGCCCGGGTCAGACAGGGTCCCCTCTAGGTCGGTCACCTTGAATGGATAGCCTGAGGGCGAGGCGACCGGATCGGTGTACACGGTCGCGGTGCCGTTGCTGCTCAGTTCCAGGACCCTGCGCTTCACATCGGAGTCAAACCCTGACTCTTCACAGAAGGCGAAGGGAGTTCCCACCTGGACACCGGTGGCTCCCAACTCCAGTGCCTCACGGACCTGATCGGCGTCGTCGTAGCCTCCCGCCAACCAGAAGGGCAGACCCAGGTCCCTTATGGCAGCCATGTCAGGAACGTCCCGCTCCCCATAGACCGGTTCGCCCGCTTCGCTGAGTTGCAGCCTTCCCCGGGGTGGGGCGTTGTGGCCACCGGCCACAGGTGCCTCGATTATGAAGCCGTCGGCGGGAACGTCAATCTTGGTTGCCAGCATCGTGGCCAGGATGTGGGAAGAGACGATCGCAAGAAACATGGGTCGCTCCAGAGTTGGAGCAGCACCGTGCATTGCTTCTTCCGGATCAAAGCGGCATTCATGGTGGTCGTCACCTGACGCCCCCTTGACGTCGAGGCGCATATCCACTGGCAGTCCATCAGCCAACCGGTCGAGAAGTCCCGGCAGGGCTCTGGGTATCCCGGCCCCCACGAGCACGTAGTCAACGCCGGCAAGCATCGAGCCGTAGATCGACGCCAGGAGGGGTGCCTGGATCTTCTCCATGTAGTTGACCCCAACCGGCCCGGAGTGCCCCTCCCGGGCAAGGTGCACCTCTACGAAATTGGAGGCAACAAGGAGATTAAGGAGGTTTCCTGAGGGTGCTATGCAACCCATAGGCGTCTGGATGAACCTCTGGTTGGCAGGTTTGCCACCTTCAATGAAATACCGGTCCAAGATCGAATCGGCAACCGTTGGAACGGGGTAGTGAGCAAGGGCCCGGCGGGTGTGCCCACCGGGATCGCCAAGTTGCAGGCGCCGCACCATGACGCTGTCGAGCGCCGTTCCGGATACAACGCCGAGGTGCCCGGCCACCGAGACAGATCGGGCCAACTTCCAGTCTGAGACGGCTATTCCCATTCCCCCCTGTATCAGCAGAGGAAAGTGGGACGCCATGGGCGGATCCTACAGCGACGGCCCTTGGCAGACCCGGGTACTAGGTCCCTCATATTTCCCGCCTGAAGCCCTTGGGTTTCCATTGTCACCAGATGCCAGCCAGACTGAACGGCATGCGTGTCGCCGCCGTCCAGGCCACCCCGGCCTTCCTTGACCGAGAGGGAACCATCGCCATCGTCGTGGACCGGATAGTCGAGGCTGCAGCTGGAGGAGCTGATCTGGTTGTATTCCCTGAGGTGTTCGTTCCCGGCTACCCGGTCTGGCTGGATCGAACCCACTCGTCCGCATGGGAGGATCCTGACCAGCAGGCGGCCTTTGCGACGTACCTGGATCAATCAGTTGACGTGTACGGGCCCGAGTTCGAGGTCGTAGTGGATGCCGTCCGCCATGCCGGGCTCTTCGCCTATGTGGGGGTGGTCGAACGATCCGCCTCCAGGGGTTCCGTCTACTGCTCGCTTGTAGCGATCGATCCGATAGAGGGGATCGTTGGTGTTCACCGGAAGCTGAAGCCCACCTACACGGAGCGCCTCGTTTGGGCCGACGGTGACGGAGCCGGCCTGGTTGCACACGATCACGAGGGCGTCCGCCTAACGGCCCTCAACTGTTGGGAGAACTGGATGCCGCTGGCCAGGGCCGCCATGTACGCGGCGGGCTCTCAGGTGCACGTTGCGGCATGGCCGGGTTCGGTCGGCCTCACCGAGGACATCACGCGCTTCATCGCCAAGGAGGGCCGCCTGTTCGTGGTAAGCGTTGGTGCCGTCTACAGGTCTGAACACGTACCAGACGACTTCTCCCTGCGGGGGTTGCTCCCAGACGGTGAGCGGTACCACAACGGAGGCACCTGCATTGCAGGCCCGAACGGCGCCTGGGTGGCCGAACCGCTGCGCAACGAGGTGGGCATTGTGTGGGCCGACCTCGACATCGACGAGGTGGGCAGACAGCGCCAGAACTTCGACCCGGCAGGCCACTACTCCCGGCCCGATGTCCTCCGTCTGGACGTTGATCGCTCCCGCACCACTGCTCCGTAGCCTCCAGAGATGGTTCGCCAACTCACCGACCACTCCGTCATTACCTTCGATTGCTATGGCACCCTCATCGACTGGGAGGCAGGCATATGGGAGGCCCTCCAGCCGCTCCTCGGAGGCGACCAGCGCGGGGACGTAACCCGGGAAGAGGCCCTTGAGGCCTTCAATCTCCACGAGGCTGACCAGCAGGCAGCCACTCCGGCGCTCGGCTACCCCGGTGTGCTTGAGAGGGTTCACCGCTCGCTGGCAGGCCACTTGGGTGTGCCGACGACAGGTTCACTCGACGAGGCGTTCGGAGCGTCTGTTCCAAACTGGCCGGCGTTCCCCGATTCAGCCGCTGCTCTCCGGTCCCTCTCGGAGCGCTTCGATCTTGTGATCCTGTCGAACGTGGACCGTGCGGGCTTTGCGGCCTCAAGTGCGCTCCTGGGGTTCGAGTTCGATGCCGTGTACACCGCTGAGGACATCGGCTCCTACAAGCCGGACCTTGCCAACTTCGAGTACCTGCTCACGCATGTGGCTGCTGATCTCGGCCATAGCAAGGAGGACGTCCTCCACGCGGCCCAGAGCCTCAGGCACGACCACATTCCAGCACGCTCGATCGGCCTGGACAACGCATGGATAGACCGGCACCGTCTCTCGGTGGCCTGTGGAAGTGGTGAAGGTGAAGTGCCGGAGCCCATGCCCGAGGTGGATCACGTCTTCTTCTCCATGACGGAACTGGAAACCGCCGTATCGGCCGAGGAAAACTCTCAGAGCACCTAACAGATGGCATCCTGTCGTCGACTGGGGCGGCACCTACTTCACCAGTTCGATATTCGATCCTGAATCAGTGTCCTCCTGCATCGAGAGGAACGAGATCTCCCTGCTGTTCACCGTGCCCACCTTCTATTTCGCTCTCATGTCTGCCCCCGGTTACCGCCCCGAGAGGCTGTCGAGCATCAGGAACCTCATGTGGGGTAGAGCCACGATCAGGCCAGATCTTCTACGGTCGATCAACGAGGATTTGGACGTCACCACCACCCACCTCTATGGAACGACGGAAACCATCGTCTCGCTCTACAACCACGCCCCGGGTGATGAACCCACCCGGCTGCGGCCCGGCCCTTTCTCGTCGGTTCGCCTTGTCGAGTTCGGAGGGGGGCCGCTGACCTGGTGGAGGTGGGTGAGGAGGGCAAGCTGCTCATCTCTGCTGCGTCCGACGCCATCTTCGACGGCTATCTGGAGCTGCCGAATGCGACTGCCGAGAAGATCCGTGACGGCTGGTACCACACGGGTGACACCTTTCGGCTCAGGCAAGACGGCGACCTTGAGTACTCCGGTCGGATGGACGACATCATCAGAAGTGGCGGTGAGAACATCCATCCCGATGAAGTCGAGGCCGCTCTGTCCAACCATCCCGACGTCAGCGATGTGGGTGTGGTTGGTTTCCCGGACGACTACTGGGGTGAGATGGTCGTCGCCTGTGTTGTCTCTGAGGATGCGGCTTCGGTCGGTGAGCTTGACTCATGGTGCAGGGAGGGGCCGCTGGCGGCCTACAAGCGACCCAGGGGCTACCTGTTCATGGAGTCCCTTCCCCGGAACGCCGCCAACAAGCTGCTCAGAACCGAACTGAGGAAACTGGGCTTGGGGAGCCTCCAACGGATATGACCCCCACGGGATGGCTAGCCTCACCCTGTCCTGGAGGGTCTGACTCCCAGGCCATAGAGGATCAGGACTGGCTGCGGAGCCTTCCAGCTCAGTAGAGAGCCATCAGTTCCGCAACCACTATGAGGGTGACGATCGTTACGTTCATGACCCTGAAGGCAGTGAACGGGCTCTTGGCGTAATTGCGCCCCAGGTGGCTGTTGGCCATTTCCTCATCCATGTCCTTGGCCCCTGCGCCAATGTCTTGAATGCACCCGTCGGTCCAGATCATCGCCCAGAGCGACCCCAGCACGGCCCAGGCCGCTACAGCCAGGGTAACGCCGTCGGCCTCAAGGCCCGCTGCGCCGAAGGCGATCGCTATCACGATCCCTGTGTGGGCCAGTACGAAGGGCAGGATTATCGCCCTCATATCTGCTGCCCGGTTGGAAACAACACTCATCAACAGGTCCGCGCGCATCACACACTCTCCATTCTGGTTTGGCCGGTCCCTTCGGCGCTTCTCGAACACTTTCGCCGCGACAGCAACTGCTTGTCAACCAGACCGCCTCCGCTACTCAAGACGGTTAGCGTTTCACCGTGGAACTCAAGGTGACAGCCACTTCGCGCGACGGCGCCGGTGTCGCCCGCTCAGCTGACGGCAGGGTCGTCTTCGTTGAAGGTGCCCTTCCGGGCGAGACCGTTGAAGCCGTGCTGCTGAGAGAAGAGAAGCGCTGGTCACGTGCCCGCGTACTCAAGGTCCTGGCGGCATCGTCCGACCGAGTTCCTGTCTCCTGCAACCACCAGCTGGCCGGATGCGGCGGATGCGATCTGCTGCACCTGGATCCCGACGGACAGGCTGACATGAAGGCCACGATTGTCGCTGAGCAGTTGAGCCGGGCTGGTGTGGATGTGCCGACCATTCAGACACGGGGCCTGGAGAACGACACAGGGCGGACAACCGTAAGGGTCGCTGTCCTCGACGACCGCGCCGGCTACCGGGAAGCCGGTTCCCACGACGTCGTGATCCCGTCGGCGTGCCTCGCCGTCGACCCGACACTGGAGGAACTTCTCGTCGATGGGCGCTATGGCGGCGCCGAAGAGGTCGCGATCCGGGTCGGGGCACGTACCAACGAGCGTCTGGTGCTGGTCGACGGAGATCCCTTCGAGGTCGAAGTGCCCGACGACGTGATTGTGGTCAGCAGAGCGGAACTGCTTGAGGGGCGTAGGGCCTGGATTCACGAAGAGGTTGCCGGGCGTACATGGCGTGTTTCTGCCCGGTCGTTCTTCCAGAACCGTCCTTCGGGTGTCGACGCCCTGGTCAAGGAGGTCGCCGGCATTGTCGAGGCCCTCGGCACTGATGGTCCCCTGGTTGACGCCTATTCCGGTATCGGCATCTTCGCCGGAACGATTGGGGTGAACCGGCGTGTGACCGCCATCGAGCGTGGCGCCGACTCTGTTGCCGATGCAAGGGTGAACCTGGCTGAAAGCGAAGTGAAGATCATCAAGGCACCGGTGGAGACCTGGAAGGCGACTCGAGCGGCAGTCGTCATTGCCGACCCCGCCAGGGAGGGTCTTGGCAAACCGGGTGTGGCCGCCCTCACGGCAGCCCAGCCTGAGCTGTTCGTGCTCGTCTCCTGTGATCCTGCATCGTTCGCCCGCGACGCAGGTCTGTTGGAGTCTGCGGGCCTCAGGCTGCAGCGCGCGACCGTGGTCGACATGTTCCCGGGCACCTCCCACATCGAGACCGTAGGCGCCTTCACGGGCGCCTGACAGGACGCTTCGCCTAACAGGATCGTCACGGTCAGCGACTCCAACTAGTGGGCAAATCCTGCGGGTCAAGCGACACGACATTGTTGCCACCAGTGTTCATCACAAAGACCTCGTCGTGGTCCCCGGCGCGACGATGCACACCTTCGACAAAGTCGGCCACAAGTTCTCTCTCTGAGAGCTGCTGGGACGAAGTCGTGCCCGCGATCCTCGCCCACACCACCGAGAAGGATTACTCGGACTCACCCCAGTCCATGTGAAAGAGTCGGCCGTATCCCTCGATTGTATCGTTGATGTTTGCCCGGCGCAGACAGTCCCACATCATTGCCTGGTTTGAGCACACCACCGGTTTGCCTGCTGCATCCTCGATCTCCTGCAGCACGTCGAGTGTGCGGATACCGCCACAACTGACGAAGATCGCGTCGGCGTCCTCGTGGTCGATACTGAGTGCGAAGTCACGGATGAACGACGGCGTGATACGACCCATCGCCTCGCAATCCTCAACGTTCAGGCCCTGGATATTGAGTACATCAAAGCCCCTTTCTCGAAGAAACGCGGCCTCCATCGTATTGATCTCATCGAGGTAGGGAGTGGCGACAACAATTCTCTGAGCGTCCAGCCGATGTAGCGCGTTGATAACACCGGTGACCAGCGTCGATGGCTTCGCCCAGGGGGCGCCGCGCTGGATTTCAGCTCTGACCTCGTCCTCGCCGATAACAATTGATCCGGAAGTGCAGGCGTAGCAGATGACGGCCGGGCGTGCCTGCGGTTGCAAGATCGACGCGGCTTCAGCCATCCCGTCGATTTGAGCCGCCAGTGTGGCGACATTGCAGTCGTTGGGGCTGTTGAGCCGGGTGACGCTAGGACCTACACCCTCCGGCGACAGACGGTAGATGTTCTCCTCCATGACGAGGTCCATCGAAATGATGATGAAACCAAGAAGGGCACGCCAGTGGGTTCCATCGTCGTAGGGCACCTCACGGGAAGCGGACTGGACAACGGGACTTGATGCGCCTCCTGGCACGACTTCTTGCGACATACTCTTTGACCTCTTCTTGACTACAGGTTCCTGCGGTGCTCGGGTGTCAGACAACGATGAGGTCGCGCGTGGTGCTGGTCAGGCGTTCGCATCCCGTCTCCGTGACTATGACATTATCGACGAGGCGCACGCCTAGTCCGTCCTCGAGTCCGAACACAGGCGGTTCGACGGCGATCACCATGCCAGCTTCCAGGGTGTACTCACAGCCGGCGTCGACAACCAACGGTTCGATCCACGAGGGTGGAAACGCCGCGCCTACCGCATAGCCGGTCATGTGCAACCGATAGGCGTCCAAGCCGGCGTCGGCGATGACCTTCTTGGCGACGTAGTGCGGGACTGTGGCAGACACACCGGCGCGTATCTCGTCCATGCAGGCATCGCCAGCGTCGCGCACTGTCTGGTACACATCCCGCATCCGTTGGGTCGGCTCACCCAAGCAGAGTTGCCGTCCAATGGTCACGCAATAGCGCCGATAGTGTGCGCCGAACTGAATGTGCATGAAATCGCCGGGCTCGAGAACCCGGTCTGACGGTTCGCCATGGGAAAAGGCCGAGCGCGGACCGGTCAGGAAATTCATCGGACTGGACGGTATGTCGCTGCCTGCAGCCAGCAACGTGTGATGGATGTCCGCCGAAACTGCTCGCTCTGACCTGCCCGCCGCAACTGATGAACAGCAGGTTTCCATGCCCCGGTCCAGCATCGCCGCGGCCCTGCGCACGTAGTCGATCTCCGCTGCGGACTTGACCAGCTTTATGTCGCCGATCAAGCTTGTAGCGTCCATCACTAGATCCTCACCAAGCAAGTCGACCATTCTTCGGTAGTTGTGGGGATGCAGGTAGTAAAGCGGTACCTCAAGCCCGGTTCTCAGTCCCTTGTACGCTCGCTCGCGCAGGATGTCGTCAAAGACTTCGATTGGGTCTTCGGGTTCGCGCCCGCCCCAACCCCGAGTCTCATCAGCAAGAGAATCGGCCATCAGCATCGGTACTTCTGACAGTCTGCTCTGAATCACCAGTGGCCGCGGTTCAAGCGGGAACAACAGAACTTGAAACTCCTGGTACCCCTTGGCGGTCGCGCCGATCAGGTAGTTGATGTGCACAGGAGCGACGACCAGCAGCAAGTCGATTCCTGCGACCTCCATTGCTTCGCGCACCTTGCAGTGACGGTGGGCAAATTCTTCCTTGCTGAAAAAGTGTTTCGACATCGTGCCTAGTGACTTTGCCTGTTACACAACTTGCAGGTCCCGCTGGTAATCGGTTGCAATCTCGATGCCGTCCTCTGTGACGATTACGGTGTCGCCAACTCGTGCACCAAAGACCTCTGGCACAGTAATCCCGCCGTCCACGGCAAACACCATGCCCGCTTCCAGCGGGGTCCTGTCGCCGTACTTCAACTCCGGAATTTCCAGCGACGAGTATCCAAGCGCACGGCCTGTCCGGTACGACGGTGCAAATCCAGCGGATCGGTAAACATCGTCGGCGGCCTCGTGCACGTCTTCGGCCGCAACACCGGGGCGCATCTCTCGGAAAGCAGCCGCCTGAGCCTCGATTGCAGCGTTGTAGGTCCGGGCTGTTTCATTGTCAACAGAACCTACGAAATACTGACGGTCGTAGCCGATCTTGAATTGCTTGAAATGACAAATCGAGCAAAAGCACATGTAGACGGGGTCACCATGCGCGATCTTCTTCACCCTCGGGTGCAGGTGCGTGTAGCTGGTGAAGTAGCCGGATTGAAGCGCCTGAAGATTATGGATCATGGGACTCATCAACGCTTCGGGGTCTTCAGAAGCGATGATCTCGGCTGCTTTTCGCGTGCCCGCGGCCATGCACGCGAGTGATACCTCGTACTCCGGCACCCCCACCGCCATGGCGTCGCGCCCGGCGATTCCCATAGCGATAGCAACTTGGCCGGCCTGGCGGATCATGTTGATCTCTTCCGCAGACTTGATGACCCGCATCTGTGCGATGATCGATGTGGCATCGACCTCGTCGGCCAAGTCTAACTCGTGACGCAGGAAACCCGAAACGACTGCCGGAATATCGTTCCTTTCGATAGCGACGCGCTTCTTTCCAACGCCGCCCATAGCTTCGCGAAGCGGGTCGCGCCACTCTTCGCCGACCCCATCCGAATAGAAGCCGACATCGGCTACCCAAGTCATGGCATACGCCATGAGCGACTCAGATCCCGGGGTTATCAAGGTGACGTCTCCATTACTTCCGACCACTAGAAGGGTTGGACGGCCGAACTCCAACCCCAGATCCCCCCAATAGGCACTGAAATAGTAGATCGAATCGACATTGGTAATGATGAGAACATCGATGCCTTCATCCTTGAGGCGCTGCTGCAACTCGGCTGTGCGTTCTTGAAATAGCGGCAACATTTCCGCTTCCGCACCCATAGCGTGAGGACTCACTGGCATCTTGTCGGCCTCCCGTTGTTTCATTGACGCTCCTAGCAACCCTGGTGTTGCCGTGATTGGCAAGCACCAAACTGTCCGCACACTATTGGCACTCTCAGAGTGTCACCGGGGTTGGGGATTGCTTCGCTCCCCTCTCCTCCTAGGGATTAAGGATCCTCGGAGCGGGTCGGTCTGGTCATCGAGCGCTGAGAGGCGTGGACCCGAGCGAACTTCTCGACCTGGGACGACGACGTCGAGTTCATCATCAGGACACCATCACCTGAGGCGCTCGGCACCAACCGACCCTGCTGCACCGACCGCGTCCCCCACCAGAGCCGCCACATTGCGGGCCTGTGGTTCGCCGGCGACCAGTACGACGAGAGAACCTGGGGCTGCGGAGTCGACGCCGCAGTGCTGCCCGGGATCGTGTGCGTCGACCAGATGATGGGCACCAATCTCGAAGAGCAAATCCTCCCCGCGGTCCATCAGGGAATCATGATACAAACGTGACCGTTCGTTCGCCATCGCAACTGACAAGGGGCCCCGCTCATGCGTGTAACAACCGTTGATGACGCCATTCGCCAGGTCGCCGAACAGTGGCCCGACGCGCTGGCTCTGGCAGACGCGCCCAACCGAGAAGCGTTCTTCGCCGGTGAGCCGCTTCGTTTGACCTGGCGCGAGGTCGACCGGGCCGTCGACAATTTGGCTGTCGCGTTGACCGCCATCGGCGCCGGACCACACGTGACGGTTGCGGTTCAGCTCCCCAACGTCGTCGAGCTGGTCCTCACGATCCTGGCCTGCGGCCGGATCGGAGCCACTGCGGTGCCGTTTCCCATCCAGCACCGACGCCACGAACTCGACTACGGGCTTCGGGCGTCGTCGGCTCGGATCATCGTCACCGGCACCCGTCCCGACCGGCCAGATCAACTCGACACCGTCTCCGCAGTCGTCGACGATCTCGATACTCCGGTTCACATCGCCACGTTCGGCTCGGCGATCGTCGACACCGGAACCGCCCTCACCGTAGACACGACGGAGGCGGCGGCGTCTCAGGGCGTGCCGGCCGGCCCCGATGAGGTCCTCACCATCTGCTGGACCTCCGGGACGACCGGCACCCCCAAGGGTGTGCCCAGAACCCCATCTATGTGGCTGGCATCGGGCTACTTCCAGGTCGACGAACTCGACCTCCTCCACGACGACCGGATCCTGTGCCCGTTCCCGCTCGTCAACATGGCCGGCATCGGCGGAATGCTGGTGCCCTGGGCGATCGTGGGCGCCGTACTCTTCCTCCACCAGCCGCTCGACCTTCCGGTCTTTCTCGGTCAACTGACATCGGAGGAGATCACCTACACCGTGGCCCCGCCGGCCCTGCTCAACATGTTGCTGCTGGACGATTCGATCCTCGCCGGCGTCGATCTTTCCCATCTGCGCAAGATCACCTCCGGCGCCGCGCCACTCGATCCCTGGATGGTGCAGGGTTGGGATGAACTCGGGGTGGAGATCGTCAATGCCTTCGGATCCAACGAGGGGGCCGCCCTGCTCTCCACGGCGACGTCCGTTCCCGACCCCAAGCTCCGGGCCCGGTACTTCCCGCGGCCGTCCGCGGAAGGCATCGAAGTCCGCCTCGTCGACCCGGACAGCGAGGACGACATCAACGAGACGGGTCGACCCGGCGAACTTCGCTTTCGTGGTCCGACCGTCTTTGGTGGCTACCTCGACGCGTCGGGCGCCGAGTTCGATGACGCCGGCTTCTTCCGCACCGGCGACATCTTCGAATGGGCCGACACCTCCTCGGACCCTTGGCTCCTTCGATTCGTCGACCGGGCCAAAGACATCATCATCAGAGGCGGCATGAAAATCTCCGCCGCAGAGCTCGAAGGACTGATCGCAGCCCACGACTCCGTCGCCGACTGCGCGGCGATCGGTTACCGCGACGCGTCACTCGGCGAAAGAGTCGGCATCTTCGTGGCTCCCGCCGGCGACCACGAGCCGTCGTTGGAGACGATCGTCGCTCATCTGAGGAACATGGGCATCGCCAGCTACAAGCTCCCGGAGCGACTCGAGATCGTCGACGCCCTCCCCCGCAACGCGCTCGGCAAGATCGCCAAGAACGATCTCCGTGATCGCTGGCGCACCACCGAGGAGAACTCATAATCGACTTCAGCGGCCAAGTGGCCATCGTGACCGGCGCAGGCAAGGGCATCGGGCGTGAGATCGCGATGGCTCTGGGGTCCCGTGGTGCTTCGGTGGTGGTGAACAACCGTTCCCGAGCCGGTGCGGATCCCGCCAGCGATGTTGTCGCTGAGATCAAGCGGGCCGGTGGTGTTGCGGTTGCCGAGCGCAGCTCGGTGGAGGCGCCGGGTGCCGCCGACGCGCTCGTGACTGCTGCGCTCGACAACTTCGGACGCCTCGATCACGTGGTTGTCAACGCGGCGATCGTCGACCGAGCGACATTTGCCAACGCAGACTCCGACCGGTTCAGACACGTGATTGAGATCGACTTCATGGCTCCGGTCGCCCTCGCTCGCGCCGCGCTCGCCGAAGTCCAGAAACGGTCGGGCCGCTTCCTGTTCATGACATCGACCGCCGGCGCCTACGGCGAGTTCGGTGCTTCGTCGTACGCCGCGGCCAAGGGCGCACTTAATGCATTCGCGAAGACACTGGCCCTCGAACACGCCAGCGACGGCGTGAAGGTGAACCTGCTGTCCCCCTACGCGCTGACCCAGATGACCGAAGGCTTCGTCACCGACGAACAAGCCCAAGCCCTCTCACCCGACCGGGTGGTACCGGCTGCTATATGGCTGCTCGGCCCGGACGTCCCGGTCACCGGCGCCACCATCGTCGCCGCCGCCAACACCTTCCGCCCCCTGGTCACCGGCGAGGCAACCGGGGTCGCGTTCCCGACCAGCACCACCGTGACCGACGACCGATTCGCCCAGGCAGCCAATGAGGTCCTCGATCTCGACGGTTGGATCAGCCATCCCGACGGGATCACCGCGTTCAGGCACCTGATGGCATCCACCGCCGAGAACGGAGACCAACGATGAACTGGACCGACCTCGCCGCCGCCCTCGCAGTCGGAGCCTTCATCGCCGCTATCTGGGTCATCGGACTGTGGCTGCTGTCGATCGCCCGCCGCGACATCTCGATCATCGACGCCGTCTTCACCCTCATCGAAGTCTCGATCATCGGAATCGCCGGCGTCGCCATGGGATCGGCACCTGACGCCCGCAAAGCGCTCATCTTCGGCCTGCTGTGCCTCTGGTCGATTCGCCTCACCGCCCACCTCGGATGGCGCAAATGGGGCGAAGGAGAAGACCCCCGCTACACCAAGCTCCGAGGCTGGGTCGACGAAGGCTGGCCATTCCACCGCCTTGCCCTGCGGCAGGTCTTCGGCCTCCAAGGCCTCACCATGTACCTGCTCAGCCTCCCCGCCCTCATCGCCCTCACCGCCGAGGACCCCGGCTCGCTCGGCCCCGCCGCCTACGCCGGCACCGCGGTGTGGGCTATCGGCTTCTTCTTCGAAACAGTCGGCGACATCCAACTCGTCCGCTTCAACGCCGACCCCACCAACGAAGGAACCGTTCTCGACACCGGACTCTGGCGATACACCGCCCACCCCAACTACTTCGGCGAAGTCATGATGGCCTGGGGCATCTTCATCACCGCTCTCGACGTGCCCTGGGCCGCCCTCGGCATCATCGGACCCGTCGCCTACACCCGCCTCGTCACCCGCATCACCGGCACCCCAACACTCGAGAAACGAGTCCGCCGAACCCGACCCGACTACGCCGCCTACCTCGAACGCACCAGCTCCTTCTGGCCCCGCCTCCCACGCCCGACCAACTGACATCAACAACACGACACTCACGGGTGTTCGTAGAGGCTCGGGCTACTGAGTCACGACCTGATCGGCCGAGGTCTGCTGTACAACCGGGTGACGCGCTGCAAGTTGTGGCGCCGCTTCGAGCCGGCATTAGCAATCCATTTGCAGAACGGCACCCCTGAACGGCGAAAACCGCCTCTGAGCAGGGCAAACGCGAATTCGTTGAAAAGGGCGTCAGATGCAAGTCACCCGTCCGACACCGGCCGGGCGTTCACGGCATCTGGCGGCGTTGAGCGATAGGGAGCGGCGTCTGGCGGCACCCAGCGCGCAATCTGTGTCGGAGGGGGGACTTGAACCCCCACGCCCTTGCGGGCACCAGCCCCTCAAGCTGGCGCGTCTGCCAATTCCGCCACTCCGACGTGGCCTCCGGGAGACCCGGAACGCCGGTCAGGCTACCGGCCACTGATAGGCGACCACCTGCCCGAAGGTTCAGAGGACGCCTGACACCAGGCTGTATACGAAATTAGCCAACACACACTGTCGGTATGTACTCAGAAGATGACCAAACGCCTTGTCGACATTGACGACGACCTTCTTTCTGTGGCGCGGACCATCCTCGAGACCGCCACCATGAGGGACACGGTCAATGCAGCTCTCAAACAGAATGGAATTGTCCGGTGGCGCCCCAACTCAGGGCGCCTCCTAGAACATCAGGCCCAGGGCGATGGTGGTAAAGGCGAACACCAGGGCCGTCACGATCGTGATGCGGTCCAGGTTCTGCTCAACCACGGTCGAGCCTGCGGTCTGGGCACCGATACCCCCACCGAACATGTCGGAGAGGCCACCACCCTTACCGCTGTGGAGGAGGACCAGGAAGATGATTCCCAGACCTGAGGTTACCTGAATGATTGCTACAAGAACGAACATGGTGACAGCAGGCTATCGCTGGCCACGGCTTCAGCCGACCAGGCGGTAGGCGATGATTCGGGCGAATTCCTCGGGGTCCAGTGATGCACCGCCGACAAGAGCACCGTCGATGTCGGGCTGCCTCATCAGATCGGGGGTGCTCACCGGCTTCACTGAGCCGCCGTACTGGATTCGGACCGAATCGGCCGCTGCATTTCCGAAGTCCTCGCGTACGACCTGCCTGATGACCGCACATACGGCCTGCGCATCCTCGGGGGTCGCCACCCTTCCGGTGCCGATTGCCCAGATTGGTTCATAGGCAACGACAAGCGAGGCAACCTGTTCAGGCGGCACACCGGCGAGTCCGGCCCGAACCTGACCGGCCACCCTGGCCTCCGTAGTACCGGCCTCGCGCTCCTCTAGCGTCTCGCCGCAGCACATGATCGGCGTCATGCCTGCGACCAGAACGGCCTTCACCTTCCTGTTGACAACCTGGTCGATCTCGCCGAACAGCTGTCGACGCTCAGAGTGGCCAACGATCACGAGCGACACGTCCAGCTTGGCCAGCATCGCCGGTGCCACCTCTCCGGTGAAGGCGCCGCTGGCCTCCCAGTGGCAGTCCTGGGCACCGAGCGTGACCGGGATTTCATCTGACTGAAGGACGGTTTGGACAGACCTCAGGTCCGTGAACGGCGGATGCACCGAGACGTCGACCGCGTCGTAGTCGTTTGCCGAGAGCAGGTAGGACAGCTTCTGGACCGCCTGGATCGCCTCGAAGTGGTTGTGGTTCATCTTCCAGTTGCCGCTGATAAGCGGCTTGCGCTCTCCGGCCATCTTCAGCCCCTCTCCAGTCCGACCCGCAGTGCCGCAAGGCCGGGCAGGTCACCCTTCTCGATCAGTTCCAGCGCCGCTCCCCCACCGGTGGACACGTGGTCGATCCTGTCGTCCACGCCGAACATCCGGGCAGCAGCGGCGCTGTCGCCACCTCCGACAACCGTGAACCCACGGCAGTCGGCCACCGCCTCGGCCACGGTACGGGTGCCAGCGGCGAAACGGGCGTCTTCGAACACTCCCATGGGGCCGTTCCACAGGACCGTTCGAGCCTCGGTGATCAGGTCACAGAACTCAACGGCGGACCCTGGGCCGATGTCGAGCCCCATCCAGCCGTCAGGCATGGAGGTTCCCACCTGCCTGACCTCGCCGCCAGCTTCCGGGTCACCGATGACGCCGCCGGGCCCGAGTGCCGTGATATCGATCGGCAGCCGTATCGGTGCCCCGGAGTCAAGTAGGCGTGCACAGGCTTCGACCATGTCCTCCTCGAGCAGGGAGGAACCGACCTTCGCACCCCTGGCAGCCAGGAACGTGAAACACATACCGCCACCCACGATCAGCTCATCTACCACCTCCAGGAGCACTTCGATCACTCCCAGCTTGTCGCTCACCTTGGCACCACCAAGGATCGCCAGGAGTGGCCGCCTTGGCGCCGTCCTGAGGTCTCCCAGAACCTTGGCCTCCCTCGCCAACAGCCGTCCCGCCGCCGACGGAAGGTGGGTCGGCGGGCCGACGACCGATGCGTGGCTGCGGTGCGAGGCACCAAAGGCGTCGTTCACATAGGCGTCCTGCCCTTCGATCAGGCCCGCCACGAAAGCCGGGTCGTTTCCGGTTTCGCCCGGATCGAAGCGAAGGTTCTCCAGCAGAGACACGCCGGGCGCAAGTTCTGCGAGTTGCCTCCGCACGGGTTCCATCGAATACACCGGGTCCGGACGACCTCCGGGGCGACCAAGGTGCGAGCAGGCCGTCACCACAGCCCCGGCATCAGACAGGTACTGCAGGGTCGGCAACGAGGACCTGATCCGCAGGTCGTCGACAATCTGGCCGTCAGCCAGTGGAACGTTAAAGTCACACCGAACCAGGACGCGATGACCATCCAGGTTGCCCAGGTCCTCGAGCTGGGGCAGTTGCATCGGGACTATTTGCGGCCGGCCTTCCGGGCCTTCTTGGTGCGGCGAGTACCGACGATCCTTGTCAGGTCCACGAGCCGCGTCGAGTAGCCCATTTCGTTGTCGTACCAGCCACAGACTTTCACCATGGTGCCGTTGGCCATGGTCAGTCCAGCATCAATGGTGCACGACGCCGGACGGCCGACGATGTCAGCCGAGACAAGCGGTTCCTCGCTGTAGTCCAGCACCTTTGCCAGGGGGCCCCTACGTGCAGCCGCAGCGTAGGCGGCGTTGACCTGTTCAATTGTTGCCTTCTTCTTGAGGGTGCCGACGAAGTCGGTCACAGAACCGTCGGGAATGGGCACCCGGAGGGAGATTCCGTCCAAGCGTCCCTTCATCTTGGGCATCACGAGGCTCGTTGCCCGGGCGGCACCGGTTGACGTGGGGACGATGTTCACTGCTGCGGCCCTCGCCCTACGAAGGTCGCTGTGAGGGCCATCGACCAGGCTCTGGTCTCCTGTGTAGGCGTGGGTGGTGGTCATAAAGCCCTGCTCGACCCCGAAGGTGTCATCGAGGACCTTGATCATCGGCACGAAACAGTTGGTGGTGCACGAGGCGTTGGAGACGACGTGATGCTTTGCAGGGTCGTAGGAGTCGTCGTTCACGCCCACCACGAAGGTCGCATCGGCGTCACCGGATGGGGCCGAGATGATTACCTTCTTCGCACCGGCCTCCAGGTGCATTCCTGCCTTCTCCCTTGCGGTGAAGATGCCGGTTGACTCGATCACCACATCCACCCCAAGGTCTCCCCAGGGCAGGTCGGCCGGGTTCCGCTCAGACAGGACGACAATCTTGTGCCCGTCGACCGTGATTCCGTTCCGGTTTGCCCTGACACGGACCCCAAGGCGGCCGTGGACCGAGTCATTGGCAAGCAGGAAGGCCATGGTCTCGATGGCCCCGAGGTCGTTCACCGCCACGAACTCGATCGGCGCTCCTGAGGCACGGGCCGCCCGCAGGAAGTTCCTTCCGATCCGGCCGAAACCGTTGACACCTACACGCACTGTCATGATGATGTTGCCTCCTGGGGCACTCCGGCCACCTACTCAATGGTTACCTGCATTGATAGCCGAAACGGAGGGCTTCGGCACGCAGTCCGACATGGTCGGTTGTCACACTGCTGGAGGTCTGACCCCGTCAGCGATCCAGGTCGCGATGCCTGACTGATGGGTCGAATCCACGTTCCCGGAGCCGTACAGCCATGGCCTCGGCCACCGCAACGGATCGATGCCTGCCACCAGTGCATCCGAAGGCGATCGACAGGTACGCCTTCCCCTGGGCTTCGTACGCCGGCAGCAGGCGACACAGCATCTCCTCCAGTTGGTCGAGGAACGAGGCGGCCATGTCCTGACCGAGCACAAAGTCCTGAACCGGGGCGTCCATTCCGCTGAGGGGGCGAAGTTCGTCGACCCAGTGGGGGTTCGGTATGAAGCGACAGTCCATGAGCATGTCTGTGTCACGGGGGGCGCCGTGCTTGAAGCCGAAAGAGGTGACGGAGGTGCGCATCGGCCGATCACCCTCTTCGCCGTAGAGTTCGGTCACCTTGTCCCGGAGGTCGTGGACGCTGATATCGGATGTGTCAATGACCAGATCGGCGATTGTCCGTACCGGCTGCATCAAAGCCCGTTCCTCCTCGATTCCGGCCTCGATACCGGAGGCCCCGGGGAACGGGTGCGGCCGATGGCTGCCCTTGTAGCGCCGTACCAACTCCTCGGTTGAACAGTCGAGGAACACCACACGCATCCGGTTGGAGACCTCCCGCAGGTCATCCAGTGCCCGGAGGCAGTCGCCTTCGACGGTGTCAGCCTTGAGGGCGAAGGCCACACGGTCCCACGGAGATTCTGGGCCGACCGCCAGGTCAGCCACCTTGGTGAGGATGTCGGGCGGCAGGCGATCGATGACGAACCAGCCCAGGTCCTCCAGGTCACTGGAGAACTCCGACCGACCGGCGCCGGACAGGCCGGTGATCACCAGTAGATCGCTCATGGGGAGATTCTAGTGGTGGTCTCCATAGCCGGTCACCTCACCTCGGTGCGCTCACAGACAAGAACCAGGAGGCGGGGAATGGTCGAGGCCTCCCTGTATTCGACGGCCCGTGCGAGGAAACCCTCAGGTGGTGCAGGCTCGTACATACGCCTGATGAACAGGTCGTTCTCTGCAAGCGCGTTCACGTAGCGCCCCAGAGGCCGGTGCACGAAGGGAAGAAAGATTCCCTTTTCGACTTCCTCTGACTCCAGGGACTCAACGAGGTAGGGGCCGATTCTCCAGTACTGCTCAGGCGGGTCCAGGACCTGGTCGTCAATCCACCCGCTTCCCGGCGCCTGAAGGAGCGGATGGTTCAGGAAGAACGCGAACCGACCTCCGGGACGCAATACACGCGCGACCTCGGCCAAGGATGCGTCGACTTCCTGGATGTGCTCAAACACCAGGCAGGCCACGACGGCATCGAAGGCTGCGTCACCGAACGGAAGATACGCTGCTTCGGCACGGGCGTACGCTGGACCGCCGGCTCGTTCGCCGGCCTTCGTGACCTGGGCCAGCGACGGGTCAATCCCAATGACACACGACGATCCACCGGTGCTGGCTAGACGGCTCACCTGGCCTTCGCCGGCTCCTATGTCGAGAATCCTGTCGTAGCCGGACAGAAGGTCTGCCGCCAGTGGCAGTATCTGTTCCTCATACTCCGCGTCCGCACCTTGGCTGAAGCCCTCCTGCCACCACGCAGCGTGTTTCTCCCATGGGTCCTCGGCGGCCAGCATGAGAGGAGCGTCGCACATCAACGCATGCGACGTGTGGCCATGCTCCTAGCCTGCTCCCGTGGCAGCACTACTCGCCCTGTTGGCGGCATCCCTGTTCGGTCTGGGTGACTTCTGTGGAGGCCTTGCGTCACGGCGTATCAGCGCCCTTCGGGTGGTGGCCTCCACCCACATCATCGGCCTGCTACTTGTCCTGGCGGCTGCACCCCTCATGGCCGAGGCCTTCTCGGTCGAGGCACTGCTGCTGGGTGCACTCGCAGGAGCCTTCGGAATGATCGGGATCGGACTCCTCTACAGGGGCCTGGGCCGCGGCCCGATGGCGGTGGTTGCCCCGATTACAGCGGTCAACTCTGCAGCCATACCGGTTGTATGGGGGTTGGCCTTTGGAGAACAACTGTCTACGTTGCATGTGCTGGGAATCCTTGTCGGCCTCCTGGCCATTGTTCTGGTGTCCCGCATTCCCGGTGACGCCACGGCAATTCCCAAGAGTCTTGTCCTCGAGTCGATGCTCGCAGGGTCCGGCTTTGCCGCCTTCTTCATCGTGATCGACGCTGCACAGGACCAGACGGCGCCCTGGCCACTGGTCGGTGCACGGATCGCATCAGTTCTCCTGACCCTTGCACTGTTGGCCCTGCGAGGAGGTCCCCGTCTTCCCTTACGAATGGAGGGGGTGACCGGCCTGATCGTGGCGACAGGCGTGTTCGACATGGCTGCCAACGTGGCATTCCTGCTGGCGGTCAACACCGGCCTGCTCAGCCTTGTGTCGGTGCTCGCTGCCCTCTATCCGGCAACCACTGTGGTCCTGGCCCGGGTGGTCCTCAGCGAGAGGATGAGCCGCACACAGGTCCTGGGGATGTTCGGCGCAGTCGGATCGGTGGCGTTGATCGCCCTCGGGTGACCCCTCGGTCAACTCTGACCGTGTGTCCGGTCGAATATGGCCACGGCGATCGCCTCGGGCAGCCATGGCTGGTCCATGAGATCCTCGAGAGAAGCCCGCTGCACCGCCCTGACGCCACCAAAGGCCGAGGTGAGGCGCTTCTTTCGGTTTGGCCCGAGGCCCGGTATCCCGTCCAGCACGGATCCTGTCATTCGCCTGGAACGAAGTTGGCGGTGGTATGCCACGGCAAACCGGTGGGACTCATCCCGCAGGCGTTGCAACAGGTACAAGGCCTCTGAACCCCTCGGCAGGTCGATCGGCTCGTCATTGCCGGGCCGGTACACCTGCTCATAGCGTTTGGCGAGGGCCGCTACCGGAATCTCGTCGGTGAGGCCCAAGGTGGCAACGACGCGCTCGGCGACGCCCAACTGACCGGCACCACCGTCAACCAGAAGGAGGTTCGGTGGGTATGCGAATCGCCCCGGCCTCTCAGCCACAGGCATCTCACGCTCCTCCAGATAGGCGCTCAGGCGCCGGGTAAGTACCTCCTCCATGGCCGCATAGTCGTCGTTCCCGTCAACATGCCTGATCCGGAAGCGTCGGTAGTCGGCCTTCTTGGCTATTCCGTCCTCGAAGACGACCATTGAACCCACGTAGTCGGTTCCCTGCAGGTGGCTCATGTCGTAGCACTCGATGCGCAGCGGTGACTCAGGGAGGCCAAGACCTTCCTGCATCTCGTTCAACGCCCTGGCCCTCGTGTTGTGGTCAGTGGCGCGCTTGAGGCGGTGCCTCAGGAACTCCTCGTCCGCATTCCTCGTCACGGTCTCAAGGAGCCTGCGCTTGCCTCCCCGTTGGGGAACACGTATCTCCACACGGGTTCCGCGCTCGGTCGACAACCATTCCGAGAGGAGCCGCGCCTCGGTTGGCAGGTCCGGAACCAGCACAGTGCGGGGCACACCCCGAGGCGGGTCGGACCTGTAGTGGGCCGATACCACCTCGTCCACCAACTCGGCCGGTTTCAGGTCCTCAACGCGCTCCATCACGAAACCCTTGCGACCCACAACCCGTCCGTGCCTGACATAGAACACCTGGACGGCAGCCTCGAGGTCATCACCGGCAATGCCGAAGATGTCAACCTCCTCGTCTGCCGAACCGACCATCTCCTGACGCTCAAGGACCCGCCTGACGCTCGCCAGACGGTCCCTCTGGCGTGCTGCGGACTCGAAGTCCAGGGCCTCGGCGGATGCCTCCATCTCTTTTCTGAGGCGGGTCACAACCCCGTCGGAGTCGCCCTCGAGGAACCTGATCAACTCACCCACGATCTGGCTGTAGGAGGCGCCGTCTATCTCGCCGACACACGGCCCTGAACACTTCTGGATGTGGAACAGGAGGCAGGGACGCCCGGTTCTCTCATGGGTCCTGAACTTGGTGTCCGTACAGGTCCTGAGAGGAAACGTCTTCAACAGCAGTTCCAGGGTGTCGCGGATGGCACCGGCGTGCCCGTAGGGGCCGAAGTAGCGCACACCCTTTCTCCGCCGTGCCCTGGTGACCATCGGCCTGGGCCATTCATCGTCGACGGTGACAGCCAGGAATGGGTAACTCTTGTCGTCCTTCATGTCTACGTTGAAGCGAGGCTTGTGTTCCCTGATCAGGTTGAACTCCAGCATGAGCGCCTCGAGTTCGTTGGCTACCTGAATCCACTCGACGCCTGTCGCCTCTTCGAGCATCTGGGCGGTGCGCGGCACCATTCGATCGCGGTTCCCGAAGTAGCTGCCCAGTCGTTGGCGGAGGCTCTTGGCCTTGCCCACGTAGAGGACGCGCCCCTCGGCGTCGCGGAACTGGTAGGAGCCTGGTGCGTCCGGAATGGTCCCGGCTGGCGGCTTCTTCACCATCACACGAGCGTAGGCCTCCTTTGGTCGCCGCCTCCTACGGGTGCAGGTCGCTCAGTTGGTCAGGAGGGCGCCCAGGTAGCGGCCAGTGTGGCTTTCCGGCACGGTGGCCACCACTTCAGGAGTACCTGTTGCCACAACACGTCCCCCTCCACTGCCACCCTCGGGACCAAGGTCGATCAACCAGTCGGCGGTCTTGACCACGTCCAGGTTGTGCTCGATGACGATCACCGAGTTGCCCTGGTCCACGAGCCGGTTGAGCACGCCCAACAGCTTGCGCACGTCCTCGAAGTGGAGGCCCGTTGTCGGCTCGTCGAGGATGTAGACGGTGTGGCCGGTCGGGCGCTTGGCGAGTTCGCTGGCCAACTTGATCCGCTGGGCCTCGCCGCCGGAGAGGGTGGGTGCCGACTGCCCGAGCCTGATGTAGCCGAGGCCGACATCGACAAGGGTCTGCATGTGCCTGGTGATGGACGGTTGCCTGTCGAAGAAGCCGAGGGCCTCCTCGCAGGGCATGTCCAGCACATCGGCGATGTTGCGCCCCTTGAAGGTGATGTCCAGGGTGTCGCGGTTGTAACGACGTCCGCTGCAGACCTCGCACGGCACGTAGACATCGGGAAGGAAGTGCATTTCGATCCGGATGGTGCCGTCGCCGTTGCACGCATCGCATCTCCCGCCCTTCACGTTGAAGCTGAAACGGCCCGGCTTGTAGCCACGGATCCTGGCCTCCTCAGTCTGCGCGAAGAGTTTGCGGACATGGTCGAACACCCCGGTGTAGGTGGCGGCGTTGGACCTCGGTGTGCGGCCGATGGGGGCCTGGTCGATGTTGATCACCTTGTCTACGGCGTCGACACCCTCAAGCGCAGTGTGCAGGCCGGGTGGCACCTTCGAGCCGTAGACGCCGGCCATGAGAGCCTTGTGGAGGATCTCGTTCACAAGGGTGGACTTGCCCGATCCGGAAACGCCAGTAACAGCCACGAAACAGCCCAGAGGAACCTCGACGTCAATGTCGGCGAGGTTGTTCTCCCGGGCACCCCTGACAACCAGGCGCTCGGCGCTGGCTGGGCGGCGCATCTCAGGAAGTGGAATCTGGCGTCGGCCGCCAAGGTACTGGCCTGTGAGCGAGGTCCTGTGGGACAACAGTCCCTTCAGGTCGCCGCTGTGAAGGATGTCGCCACCGTGCTCGCCGGCACCGGGACCGATATCCACGACGTGATCAGCTGACCTGATGGTCTCCTCGTCGTGTTCGACCACGATCACCGTGTTTCCCAGGTCCCGGAGACGTACGAGGGTCTCGATGAGGCGCTGGTTGTCTCGCTGGTGAAGGCCGATCGAGGGCTCATCCAGCACGTAGAGGACCCCTACAAGGCCACTGCCGATCTGGGATGCCAGGCGGATCCGCTGGGCCTCCCCGCCTGCCAGCGTGGCTGCAGAGCGGGACAGCGACAGGTAGTCGAGCCCGACGTCGAGGAGGAAGCCAAGACGCGAGTTGATCTCCTTTTGAATCTGCTCGGCGATCATCGTCTCACGTTCGCTGAGTTCGAGGCCCTGGAGCACCTTTGCCGCCTCGCCGATTGAGAGAGTGCATATGTCACGGATCGAGTGGCCATCCACGAGTACCGCCAACGACAGGTCGTTGAGGCGCGCACCATCACAGGTCGGGCACGGGACCTGCCTCATGTAGCCCTCGATCTGTTCCCGCTGGGTGTCACTCTCGGCCTCTGCGTGGCGTCGGCGCAGGTATGGAAGAAGACCTTCGAAGCGTGCGGAGTAGACGCGGGTACGTCCAAAGCGATTGGTGTAGCGAACCTTAACCTTTCCAGTGAGGCCCTTCTCGAGGAGGATTCCACGGTGCCTGGCGGATAGGCGACGCCAGGGCCTCTCCATGTCGATCTTCTGGTCGGCGGCCACCGCTTCGACGAGCCGCGGGAAGTAACGGCTTCGACCACTTGACCACGGCGCAATGGCTCCCTCGGCAAGACTCAGGTCGGGATTGGGTACGACCAGGTCGGGATCCACCTCAAACACAGTTCCCAGGCCGGCACAGTACTGGCAGGCGCCGTAGGGGCTGTTGAACGAGAAGTTCCTTGGTGCCAGTTCCTCAAAGGACTTTCCGTCACTGGGACGGCTCAGGTGCTGGCTGAACACAATCGTCCGTGGCTCCTCATCCTCGGAATCCTCGCCTGACGGTGGGTCCTGCGGGCCAGGCACGATCTGGATCTCCGCCACGCCCTCGGCGAGGGTCAGTGCTGTCTCCATCGACTCGGTCAGACGGCGCTCGATGCCTTCTCGCAACACCAGTCGATCCACAACCACGGAGATGCTGTGCTGTTCGTATCTTGCAAGGTCAACCTCGTCTCCGAACTCGTGGAGTTCTCCGTCGACAATCGCCCGGCTGAACCCCTGGGCGGCGAGATCGGCAAGCAGGGTGTCGTAGGTTCCCTTGCGGCCCCTCACGATCGGTGCGAGAACCTGAAACCTGGTGCCCTCCTCCAACTCGAGCACCCGGTCAACTATCTGCTGGGGTGTCTGCCGGACCAGCCTCTCACCGGTCTCGGGGTCGTGGGGCACACCGATCCGCGCATACAGGAGTCGTAGGTAGTCGTAGATCTCGGTGATCGTCCCGACCGTCGACCTCGGGTTTCGTGAGGCGCTCTTCTGGTCAATGGAGATGGCCGGTGAAAGCCCTTCAATGAAGTCGACATCCGGCTTGTCCATCTGACCCAGGAACTGTCGTGCATACGACGAGAGGGACTCCACGTAGCGCCGCTGCCCCTCGGCGTAGATGGTGTCGAACGCCAGTGAGGACTTGCCGGAGCCCGAGATTCCGGTGAAGACGATCAGTTGATCGCGCGGCAGGTCCAGGTTGACGTTGCGCAGGTTGTGTTCCCGCGCTCCCTGCACCACAAGTCGATCAGACACGGCGGCGAGCCTATGCGGACAGGGGGCCAGGTCCTGCGGTCAATCCGGGGCGGAAGCTCAGGACGACTCGGACATATCGCGGACCTCGCGTTCGAGTTCCCTGATCTCGTCGCGGAGGCTGGCTGCGTATTCGAACCGGAGGTCACCGGAGGCATCTGCCATCTCGGCCTCGAGCGACCTAATCAGCCTGAACAGGTCCTCGCGCGGCATGTCGGACAGTTCGTGCACCTTGCGCCTGTCACGCCTCCCCCGCCCCTTGGGAGTGGGCGCCGATCCATCTGGGCGAATCAGCGAGAGGATGTCGCTGACGGCCTTTCTGACGGTCTGCGGGTCGATCCCGTGCTCCTCGTTGTAGGCCTGTTGAAGTTCCCGCCTTCGCATTGTCTCGGAGATGGCCCTCTGCATGGAGTTGGTCACCTGGTCGGCGTACATAACTACCTGTCCGTCGACGTTTCTCGCGGCACGGCCGATGGTCTGGACCAGCGAGGTCTCGCTCCTGAGGAACCCCTCCTTGTCGGCGTCCAGGATCGCTACGAGCGAAACCTCGGGAAGGTCCAGACCCTCACGGAGGAGGTTGATGCCAACGAGGACGTCGAACTCGCCGAGGCGAAGATCTCTCAAAATCTCAATCCGCTGCACCGTGTCGATGTCGGAGTGGAGATATCGGACACGTACACCGTTCTCAAGGAGGTAGTCGGTGAGGTCCTCGGCCATCTTCTTTGTGAGGGTCGTGACGAGGGCCCGTTGCTCGGCCCCCACCCGTTCGCCGATCATCTCGAGGAGATCATCGATCTGGCCCCTGGTGGGGCGCACCACCACCTCAGGGTCGATCAGGCCGGTGGGGCGCACGATCTGTTCCACGACGGTGCCCGAGTTCTCCCGTTCCCATGACCCCGGGGTTGCCGACAGGAGAACCACCTGACCCACCCGGTTGATGAACTCCTCGAACTCCAGGGGCCTGTTGTCTGCGGCCGAGGGCAGGCGGAACCCGTGCTCGATAAGGGTCTCCTTGCGGCTCCTGTCGCCCTGGTACTGACCGTGAAGCTGTGGCACGGCCACGTGTGACTCGTCGAGTACCACGATGAAGTCGTCGGGGAAGTAGTCGAGCAGGGTGTAAGGCTGCTCCCCGGGGGAACGACCGTCTATGTGTGCGCTGTAGTTCTCGATTCCGTTGCAGAAGCCCAACTCGCCCATCATCTCGAGGTCGTGTTCGGTTCGCATCCGCAGGCGTTGGGCCTCGAGCAACTTGTCTTGCTCGCGAAACACGGTGAGTTGTTCGGCCAACTCGGATTCGATGCGTGTGATGGCGCGGCCGATGACCTCCCGGTCCGCCATGTAATGGGTCGCTGGAAAGACGACGAGGTCGTCGAGTTGTCGCAGATGGTCGCCGGTGAGGGGGTCCACTTCGGTGATCTGCTCCACCTCATCACCGAAGAGGGAAACGCGTATGACGGTCTCCTCGTATGCGGGGTGGATCTCTATGGTGTCCCCCTTCACCCGGAACTTCCCGCGGCCGAGCGTCATGTCATTTCGCTCGTACTGCATGCCGATGAGTTGGCGCAGTACCACCCTCTGCTCGACGCTGCCTCCCTTCTCAAGCACCAGGAGCTTCCCCTCGTAGTGCTCCGGGGATCCGAGCCCGTAGATACACGAAACCGACGCGACGACGATCGTGTCCCGGCGGGTCAGGAGGGCTGCCGTGGCAGAGTGGCGAAGACGGTCTATCTCGTCGTTGACCGACGAGTCCTTCTCGATGAACGTGTCGCTTGAGGGGACGTAGGCCTCGGGCTGGTAGTAGTCGTAGTAGGAAACGAAGTATTCGACCCTGTTGTCCGGGAAGAACGACCGCAACTCGTTTGCCAGTTGGGCCGCAAGCGACTTGTTTGGAGCAATGACGAGTGTCGGACGCTGAAGGTTCTCGATCGTCCAGGCGATCGTGGCACTCTTGCCGCTGCCGGTGATTCCGAGCAGGGTGGTGAAGCGTTCACCGCCACTGATCGCCTCGCTCAGTTCCTCGATGGCCGCCGGTTGATCGCCGGCTGGCGAGAATGGGGCTTCGACCCGGAACCGGTTGGCCACAGGCGCATGGTACCCAGCGGCATCCGGCCCGCCCGGACCGATCACTTCGCGGCCAGCGATCCGATCCAGTCCCAGCAGCGATCCACCTCGCCAAGCAGGTCGGCCCTGGTACCAGCGTTGTCGATCACGAAGTCGGCCCTGTCGAGGCGTTCCTCCCGAGTTGCCTGGTTGGCTATGCGGCGTCTGGCATCGGCCTCATCCAGGCCACGGTCAGCGACCAGTCTCGGGACAGCCTGCTCCGGGTCGAGGTCAACCACCACCACGCCGTCGAAGCCCTGGTGTCCCACCTCTACGAGAAGGGGGATGTCGAACACGAGGATGGCGTCTGTGCCCTCGTAGGTGGACCGACGCCTCTCCATCTCAATGGCGTGCGCCGGATGGACGATGGCGTTGAGAAGCTTCAGCTGGGCCGGATCGTCAAACACGATCGACGCCAACTCCCCACGATCGAGCGTTCCATCATCGGCGACGATCCGCTCACCCCACTGTGCCACCATTGCCTCAAAGACCGGAGTCCCCGGAACCTGCAGTTCCCTTACCAGCGAGTCGGAGTCGAGGAGTACTGCACCATGATCAACGAGCAGTTGCGCGACCGTGGACTTTCCTGAACCAATTCCACCGGTCAGGCCGATCTCGATCATCTCGGCAACCGGGTTGTGGGCCTCTCAGTGGAGGCCTCAGGCCCCGGGTTCCTCGGCAGCTTCTTCGGCTACCTCTTTGACAGCGTCGGCTACCTCCTCGGCAACATCGACATCCTCTTCGGGTGCGTCTTCGGCAACCTCAACTGTCTCAGCGGCCTCAATGACCTCGGCTACCTCATCGGCTTCCACAACGGTGGCATCGACCTCGGCATCGCCAGATTCGATATCGGCGGTGTCGGCATCGGCAGCCGACTCTGCCGGAGTGGCTCCGTCGGTTTCAGCGGTTGCGCCCGCATCACCCTCGGCTCCGTAGAGCTCGGTCCAGGCCTCCTGGCCCTCTGAGTCATCCCCACCGATGTAGTTGCCCTCATCGTCGTAGGCGTGCTCGCCGAAGTGCTCCTGATACTCGGCAGCAACGACGCCACCCTCGGCCGCCTGCTTGATGGACAGGCTGATTCGCCTTCGCTGAAGGTCGAGATCGATGATCTTCACCCACAGTTCCTCAGCCGGCGTCACAACCTGCTCTGGTAGGTCGACATGGTGGGCTGACATCTCAGAAATGTGGACGAGGCCCTCGATTCCCTCGCCGACCTGAACGAAGGATCCGAATGGTACGAGCTTTGTGACACGCCCGTAGACGAGCTCGCCGACCTGGTGGGCCGTGGCAAACTCCTCCCATGGATCCTGCTGGGTCGCCTTGAGCGAAAGGCTGATTCGCTCGCGGCTCATGTCGATCTCCAGGACCTGTACGTCGATCTCGTCGCCGACGGTCACGATCGAGCCCGGATGGTCGACGTGCTTCCATGAGAGTTCCGAAACGTGGATCAGGCCGTCCATGCCACCCAGGTCCACGAAGGCACCGAAGTTTACGACGCTCGACACGACACCCTTTCGGACCTCGCCGGGACGAAGGTCGTGGAGGAACTCCTCGCGCTGCTCCTTCTGGTTCTCCTCGAGCCATGCCCGACGGGACAGCACCACGTTGTTGCGGTTCTTGTCCAGTTCGATGATCTTGGCGTCGACGTTCGTACCGATGTACGGCTGGAGGTCACGTACCCTCCGCAGTTCGACCAGCGATGCCGGAAGGAAGCCGCGGAGCCCGATGTCGACGATGAGGCCGCCCTTCACCACCTCGATGACAGACCCGGTGACCACACCGTCGGCCTCCTTGACCTCTTCGATCTTGCTCCAGGCGCGCTCGTACTGGGCACGCTTCTTGGAGAGAACCAGACGTCCCTCTCTGTCCTCGCGTTGGAGGACAACGGCCTCGATTCGCTCCCCCAGCGATACCACCTCTGTCGGGTTGACACCGTTCCGGATGGAGAGTTCACGGGGCGGAATCACGCCCTCGGACTTGTAGCCGATGTCGATGAGGACCTCGTCCTTGTCGACCCTTACAACGGTTCCCTCTACGAGCTGGCCGTTTTCGAGGTCCAGCATCGTGGCCAGATAGGCCTCTTCGAGGCTGAGGGTGCCGAGGTCGTTCTCCACGATCTGACGTGGGGTGTACTCCCCGCTGTCGTCGAAGGTCCCCATGGGCGGGGAAGCGGGTGTGTTCAGGGTCTGCTCGGACACGTGTTCTTCTCGTCGGATAGGGAAATAGGCGGACATGGGCGCCGACGTTGGCTACGTCGGGCCGGGAAAGCCTACCGGCGCACGCCATGAACCCCTTAAGGGGCGGCACCTCAGGCCTTGGCGTCTGCCCAGGTGTCGCCGGTGGCCAGGTGCACGTCGAGGTCCACGCTCAGGTCGAAAGCTCCTGCCATGGTCTCAGTCACCAGATCGGTCACCTCGACCAGTTCGCTCTCCGGAACCTCCAGGATGACCTCGTCGTGGACCTGGAGAATCAGGCGACTGGCCAGGCATCGCTCTTCGAGCAGGCTGTCGATCCTCACGAGTGCAACCTTGAAGATGTCTGCTGCCAGGCCCTGGATTCCAGCGTTCATCGCCTGGCGCTCGCCGGCCTGCCGCACGTTGAAGTTGGGTGAGGTGAGTTCCGGTATGCGTCGCCTACGTCCGAAGAGGGTCTCCGTGTAGCCCTTCCGGCGGGCTTCGTCGACGGTGGCGTCCATGTACGACCGAACGGCCGGAAATGCCCTGAAGTAGGAGTCCAGGATGTCTGCGGCCTCGTCGTTGGGTACATCGAGGCGCCGAGCCAGTCCGTAGGCCTCCATTCCGTAGGCCAGGCCGTATGCGACCATCTTGGCCCTGTTGCGCAGCTCCACAGTCACCTCATCGGGAGGCACGCCCCATGTGCTGGATGCGACAGCGGTGTGGACGTCGTCGCCAGCCTCGAAGGCCGCTATCAGACCGGGGTCACTCGACAAGTGCGCTATGCAGCGCAGTTCGATCTGGTTGTAGTCGGCTACCAGAAACGTAGTTCCGGCTGCAGGGACGAATGCGCGACGAAACGCCCTTCCCATTTCGCTCCTGACCGGGATGTTGTGCAGGTTCGGGGCGTCTGAGCTGAGGCGGCCGGTTCTGGTGACCGTCTGGTTGAAGGTCGCACGGATTCTGTCGCCCTCGCCCACTTCAGCCAGAAGCCCTTCGCCGTAGGTGGAACGGAGCTTCTCGACCTCGCGGTATGAGAGCAGGAGTTCGACGATGACGTGCTCCCCTCTCAACGTTTCCAGGGTCGCCGCATTGGTTGAGTAGCCGGTCTTGGTCTTTCTGCCGGGAGCGAGACCCAACTTCTCGAACAGGATCACGCGGAGTTGTTTCGTGGAGTTCACGTTGAACTCCTCTCCTGCAGCCTCATGGATCTCACTCCGGAGCCTGTCGCACTCGGCAGTCAGGTCGTCTCGTAGGCGGGTCAGCTCCTCGACGTCGACCCCTACCCCTACCTCCTCCATCTTGGCGAGGGCCCGGACGAGCGGCACTTCTACGTCGTCGTTGAGGTGCCTCAGGCCCTGGGCATCAAGGGCCTCGAACATGGGTTCAGCCAGACAGGCAATGGCCGCTGCCCGATGGCCCGCTTCACTCGATGGATCCCTGGTGTCACCGTCGAGGTCCAGTTGGCCACTTGGTGCACCCGAGTCAGGGAGGCTCATTCGGAGGTGCTCTTCGGTGAGTGTCGCCAGCTCGTAGGTGGTGTCGGTCGGATCCAGAAGGTACGCAGCCAGAGCCGTATCCAGGACCAGTTTCGGTGTATCGACCCCGATCGCCCGCAGTAGGCGCACCAGGGGCTTGCAGTCGTGCGCCAGGACGCCTGGCCCCGTGACCGCGAACAACCCCTCCAGCGCTGAACGGACGTCTGGTGACTCCAACAGACCACTGGAAACCCACAGGACATCCCTCGAGCCGAATGCACACAGGGCCAGACCACCTCCGAGACCCTCGGCCGGGTCGGAAACAGTGGCGACTACTACAGGGTCCGGCCCTGTTGCCAGCGCTTCGACAGCCGCTCTGGCTGAATCTGCATCGGTTGCCTGGTCAACTTCGGCTGTGAGGATTCCACCATTGGGTTGATCTTCGGAAGCCGTTCCACCGCCAAAGTCCACTCCCAGGAGGGGTGCCAGCCTCGTCCTTGCCGTCTGCAGTTCAAGACGGTCGAACATCTCAGATGCCCGTTCAACATCTACGGGCCCCAACGTCAGATCGTCAACGGTCAGATCGAGTGGGACGTCCCTCACCAGCTCCATCAACTCCTCGTTCTGACGAGCCAGATGCTCGTTGTCGTGGAGGTTCTGGCTCAGTTTCGGTGTCTGGTCGTCGGCGGCTGCGAAGACCCCGTCGAGGCCACCGTGTTCGTTTATCAGGCCTGCAGCTCTCTTCTCACCGACCCCGGGCACACCAGGGAGGTTGTCTGACTTGTCTCCACGAAGGGCCGCGTAGGCGACATAGTCGCTGGGACGGACCCCGGTTCGCTCAACTATCCCCTTCTCGTCGTAGAGCACGTAGTCCGACACCCCGCGCTTGTTGTAGAGGACCCTGACGTACGGGTCCTCAACTAATTGGAAACTGTCGCGGTCGCCGGTGACGATCGTTACGTCCCGGCCGCCGTCACGGGCAACGGTCGCCAGGGTTGCCAGAACGTCGTCGGCCTCAAACCCCTCAGCGTCGACAACGACCATACCCAGTGCCTCGACGAGCTCGCGCACGAGCGCCAGCTGCTCATAGAGGGTGTCATCTTGTTTCTCACGGTTCGCCTTGTAGCTGGGGAGCCGCTCATGCCGGAAGGTGGGTCCTGGCCTGTCGAACGCAACTGCGACTCCCTCGGGCTCGTGGTCTCGCAACAGGGTCGCCAGCATTGAGGTAAAGCCGACGACGGCGTTCGTCAACTGGCCCGATGCGGTGACGAGGTCAGGCGGTAGGGCGAAGAACGCCCGATAGGTGAGGGAGTTGCCGTCAAGCAGCATCAGGCCGGGCATCAAGCGACCCTATCCCCGCCGGAGTTGGAGAATCGTCGCCGCTGGCGGCATCGGATTCTCAGGGCCTCAGGCCCTCCTCCAGCACCCTGCGTGCCACATCGGCCATCGTCGCCCGCCCCGACATCGCTGCCTGTTGGATGAAGCGAAAGGCCTCGACCTCTTTCAGGCCAGTCTCGTCGATGAGGACTCCCTTCGCCCGGTCGATCAGCTTGCGCGCCTCAAGACGGTCGGCCAGGGTCACCGCCTGGTCGGTGAGCGCACGCATCTCACGGTGTCGTACACGGGCAACCTCAATTGCCGGCACCAGGTCGCTGCGCTGGAACGGCTTCACCAGGTAGGCGAGCGCCCCGGCCTCGATGGCCCGGTCGATCAGGTCACGCTGGCTGAATGCCGTCAGGATCACCACGGCTGCGTCATGAGAGGTGGCGATACGGCGCGCGGTCTCGATCCCGTCGAGGCCCGGCATCTTGATGTCGAGGATCACAACGTCTGGTTCGTGCTCTGCCACCAACTCAATCGCGTGATCGCCGCGCGCTGTGTCCCCGACCACGTCATAGCCCTCTTCTATGAGGGTCTCCTTGAGATCGAGCCTGATAATGGCCTCGTCCTCAGCGATGACGACGCTGACCCTGTCTGGCACCTCAGCGGCCCTCCGCCAACCTGTCGAGCAGGTCGTCCTGGCTGGACTCCAGACGGTCAATCTCCGCCAGGAGGTCGGCCCTGTGCTGCTCCATCGCCCTGGCATGGCGGTCGGCGCTCCTGTGTTCTCGGTCCGCAAGTGCCGTCTCCGAGACGAGGGCCCGGACCCTGGCGTCGTCGGCCTCTTCGCTGAAATGCGCCATCTGTTCATCGGCTACGGCCAGGTCCGAGCGCAGGCGTCGAAGGCGGTCACCGATCTCGGAGAGTCGCCTCTCGATAACTGGTCGTGCCATCTGTACAACTGGGGTCTCTGCCCTGTTAGTGCTCCCTCTCGCCTGGTTGTGCCCGGGGCGGGACTTGAACCCGCACGACCTTGCGGCCAGAGGATTTTGAATCCTCCGCGTCTGCCAATTCCGCCACCCGGGCGCGACAAGAGAGCCTACCGGTCGCCCCCTGTGGCCCTCACACACCAGTTGTCTGACCCAAACAGCGCTCACGTGTTTCCGATACGCCGCGGAACGCGCCACACTGTGCTGGTGCATCCCACGGAGAGAGACCTCCCATGATCGTGTTCATCTACTCCGGTCAGGGGTCCCAGAAGCCGGCAATGGGTGCCGACTGGTTGAGCCACCCCTCCTGGGAACTGGTTCAGGAGGCATCAGACGTAACGGGCCGCGACCTGGCTGCGCTTCTCCTGGACGCCGACGCTGATGAGCTCAAAGACACCCAGAACGCCCAGATCGCCACTTTCCTAATCAGCATGGTCATCCTGGATGCCGTCGAACGTGTGGGGGTAGATGCCGCAGGCCACGCTGGTCACAGCCTCGGCGAGTACAGCGCCCTTACCGCCTCGGGAGCGCTCGACTTCAGCGATGCCGTAGCCCTCGTCTCAGAGCGCGGCGCGGCAATGAAGGTCGCAGCATCGGAGCCCGCGGGAACCATGGCTGCTGTGCTCGGCCTTGATGATGATGCCGTCGAGACGGCCTGCGCCTCGGTGGCCAACGACGTCTGGGTGGCCAACTACAACGCTCCTGGACAGGTTGTCCTTGCCGGCTCGCCAGCCGGCGTGGCAGCTGCCGGTGACGCAGCCCGTGCCCTCGGCGCCAGAAAGATCGCTCCCCTGGAGGTCTCAGGCGCCTTCCACACGCCGTTCATGGCGCCGGCCCGCGAAAGACTCAGCGCTGCAATCGCCGAGGTCGACCTTCGCAGGCCCGAGGGACTGGTGGTGGCCAACGTTGACTCCACCGGCCACGAGAACCCCGAAACCTGGCGGGCGCTCATGAATGCACAACTCTGCAGTCCGGTCAGGTGGCGCCAGAGCCTCCTCACCTTTGCCGATGCGGGGTTCTCAACGTTTGTGGAGTTGGGTCCCGGCAATGTCCTGACCGGCCTCGTCAAGCGAACCCTCCCCGCCGCGAATCGCCTCGCCGTCAACAGACCCGAGCACCTCGACCGCCTACTCGACGCACTCGCTGCGCCAGATGTTGCGACCGACGACCTTGTTGACAGCCACGAAGGCGAGCACCTGTTCGCAACCGATCGAATGGTCGTCAGTCCCGGGGCAGGAATCTTCACGCCGCTGCCAACGCTTGCGGTCGGATCAGAGATCGGTGCTGGCACACTTCTCGGCCATATCGGCGAAGTGGAGGTGCGATCCTCCTTCTCTGGCGAGCTCATGGCATGGTTGGCAGTCGACGCCGAACGCGTCACCTCAAGCCAACCCATCGCCTGGCTTCGGCCCGAATAGTGCCACCAAAGATCATGTCGATCCAGCACAGGAGGCTGAGATGAGCAGGGTTGTTCTTGTAACCGGTGGCAACCGTGGCATCGGTCTGGCATGTGCAACCGCCTTCGCCAAACAGGGTGACGAGGTGGCTGTGACATGTCGTGGCGAGCCCCCCTCCGAGATCACCGAGGCCGGAATCCTGGCCGTGCCCTGTGACATAACGGACCCTGAACAGGTGGACGCTGCGTTCAGGCAGGTGGAGGAGGATCTCGGCCCGGTCGAGGTCCTGGTGGCCAACGCCGGCATCACCCGAGACGGCCTGGTTCTCCGGATGAGCGACGACGATTTCACCGATGTCATCGACACCAACCTGACCGGCTCGTTCCGGGTCGCTCGGCGGGCAGTGAAGGGCATGATGCGCGCTAGGTGGGGCCGGATCGTCCTTGTGTCATCGATCGCCGGTCGTGTCGGTCAGACGGGCCAGGCCAACTACTCGGCGTCCAAGGCAGGGCTGGTTGGCCTTGGCCGCTCACTTGCAAAGGAGTTCTCTAGCCGGGGCATCACGGTGAACATCGTCGCACCGGGGCCGATCCTCACTGACATGCTGGCAGCCCTCCCAGATGAGCAACAGGCGTCCTACGCCGAGGCCGTGCCGCTGGGACGCCTGGGTCAACCCGACGAGGTGGCCGAGGTGGTCCGCTTCCTAGCCTCCGACGGCGCCGGTTACGTAACCGGGGCAGTAGTCCCCGTGGACGGCGGTCTCTTCATGGGATGACAGCGGAATCACCCTGGTCTGTCCAGATGCGGTCGTCTCCCAGCCCCGCCGCCTCTAGGGTGGGACGATCCCCATCAGTGATCAGGAACGGAGCCCGGTGTGAGTGACGAGAACTTTGAACGATTCAAGAAGTGTGCAGTTGAAGTGCTGTCAGTCGAAGAAGACCAGATAACCCCGGAAGCCAGCTTCGCTGATGACCTGGATGCCGACAGCCTCGATCTTGTCGAGCTGGTAATGGCCCTCGAAGAGGAGTTCGACGTAACGGTCGAAGAAGAGGAACTGGAGGGCATCGGCACAATTGGTGGCGCCTTCGCCCTCATCACCGGCAAGATCTGATGCCCGGTCGTCGGGTTGCCGTTACCGGCCTGGGGGTCGTGGCCTCCTGTGGTATCGGCATCGAAGCCTTCTGGGAAGGTCTCTGCGGCCCCGCCCCAGAAGGCGAACGTCGCGTGACGGACTTTGACCCGACACCCCACTTCGACAACCCGAAAGAGGCGCGGCGAGCCGACCGCTGCACCCAGTTCGCCATTGCTGCCAGTGACATGGCGCTCGCACAGGCCGGCGACCTGGTCGCTGACCCACTCCGCCGGGGGGTTCTGATCGGTACCGGAATCGGCGGAATCGAGACCCTGGAGACCCAGATCAAGGTGATGCTCGAAAAGGGTGAACGCCGGGTTTCTCCCTTCCTTGTACCGATGATGATGCCGAACGCAGCCCCAGCGGCGGTTTCGATGCGTCACGGCTTTCAGGGGCCTGCCGAGAACACCTGCACAGCCTGCGCAGCGGGCACCCACGCCATTGCCAATGCCGCCCGCATGATCACCCATGGCCGGTGTGACGTGGTCCTTGCCGGAGGTAGCGAGGCTCCGTTCGTCCGGGCCGCCATCGCCGGTTTCACCAACATGACTGCACTCTCCTCTTCAGGGGTGTCGCGCCCATTCGATGCCGGGCGGGACGGCTTCGTAATGGGTGAGGGTTCAGGTGTGCTTGTCCTCGAGGAATGGGAAATGGCAGAACGGCGGGGAGCAAGAATCCTCGCCGAGGTGCTTGGCGGGGCCAGCACCGCCGACGCACACCACATCACAGCCCCTTCACCAGGTGGCGTGGGAGCCATTGCCTGCATGGAGTTGGCACTCGAGGAGGCCGGCATCTCCCCTGGGGCGGTTACCCACATCAACGCCCACGGAACCTCCACCCCGCTCAACGACATGGCTGAGGCCGAGGCCGTCAACAAGCTGTTCGGTTCTTCAGGGCCACTCATGACCTCAACCAAGGGAATTACGGGCCACGCCCTCGGTGCCGCCGGTGCGCTTGAAGCCGTTGCGGTTGTGCTTGCAATGCAGAAGGGGCTGGTGCCACCCACGGCGGGTTTCTCCACACCTGATCCCGAAATGCCACAGGTCAACCTGGTGGTTGGAGAGCCGGCACCGTGGTCTCCAGGGCCGTCACTCTCAAACTCGTTTGGCTTCGGTGGGCACAACGGAAGCCTGGTGCTGAGACCAGCCTGATTCTCGTCCCTGAACGAAATATCTGAAGCGGTGGGTCGGGCCGTTGTTCAAGCCGGAACAAAGACGAACAGCAGCTCGCACTCGCATGCGATCTCGCCGGACACCGATGCCGTGCCACTGCCACGTCCTGCCAGCCTTGACTGTCTTCCAAGCTGAACCTCAAGGTCAAGACGGTCACCTGGCAGTACCTGCCTTCGGAAACGGACCTTCTGGATTCCACCGAACAGGGCAAGCCTTCCGGCGAACTCGGAGGCGCTGAGGAGGGCGTAGGCCCCCAACTGGGCGATCGATTCGCACATCAGCACTCCGGGAAGGGTGGGCCGACCCGGGAAGTGCCCCGAGAAGAACGGTTCGTCTCCGGTCAGGTTCCAGTAGCCGCTCGCCCCGACACCGGGATCAACGGCCTCCACCCCGGTCAGAAACAGAAACGGTTCCCTGTGCGGGATCACCTCGCGCGGCGCTGGCAGGCCCTCAGCGGTCATCTATCAACACCTTGTGTGTTTCGGGTGGCAAGCCCTCCGGGATGGCAGCGCGTGCCATCCCGGGGGTCCACCGGTTCCCGGTTACCAGGAAGAGGTAGGTGCCTCTGGCGCTGGTGAGGTAGGTGCCTCTGGCGCTGGTGCAGCCGCAGCGCCGCCGCTCTTGGCGGCCGCCTTCAACTTGGAGCCCACCGAAACCTTGCAGGCCTTGGTGGCGGGCACGTGGAGTGCCTCGCCGGTCTGCGGGTTGCGGCCCATTCGGGCGCTACGTGTGACCTGCTCGAAGGAGAGCCAGCCAGTAATGGAAAGCTTCTCCTCTCCGGCAGCCACAACATCGGATACGACGTCCAGGAAGGCGTCGAGGCAGTCGCCGGCATCCTTATTGGATACCTCGGCGCGTCCTGCCATTGCAGCGATCAAATCGCTCTTGTTCATCGACCATCTCCTCTTTTGGCTATCGGATGGGCGAACCCACTCCTTGGTCAAATGACACGCTTCACGGTTTTGGCCTCCATGTCAAGCATTTCCGCCTTCAGGCGACCCCATGTTGCCTTTCATTCCGGGCATTTCGCTGTGCTCGCTGACGGCCCTGCAAATCACAAGAGCCGGTCAGGCAGCCTGACGAGGTGCTATGTCTGGCCCCGAGGGGCTAAGCAGCGATCAGAAAACAGCGTCGAGAGCTTCCCGAAACTCTGACGCCAGGGCCGCAACCCCATCGGGCCCGGCCGAGTCGAGCATCCGTTGGACGACTGCGGACCCGACCACCACACCGTCGCCGTGAGCGCTCACCTCAACTGCCTGTTCTGCGGTCCCGACCCCCACGCCGACCAACACGGGTCGGTCGGTTACCTCCTTGAGGCGGTCAGCGATCGTGGACGCACTTGAGGCCAACGCAGAGCGCACCCCTGTCACCCCCAGAAGCCCGACTCCGTACACAAAGCCCCGTGACCTCTCACAAATGATTGGCAGCCGTTCATCGGGGGTGGTGGGTGCAGCCAACAGGATGGTCTCAACTCCGCTGGCGTCGGCTGCCAGTGCCCATGGGCCGGTCTCTTCAAGCGGCAGATCGGGAAGGATGCAGCCCGATACGCCGGAATCGGCAAGTGTCGCAGCGAACCTGTCGAGGCCCATCCGGAAGGCGATGTTGTAGTAGGTCATGACCACCAGTGGCACCCCGACGTCAAGGCCTCTCAGGGCGTCGAGGATGCCAGGTGGGGTGGCTCCAGTCCCAAGAGCCCGATCGTTGGCTGCCTGGATCGTCGGCCCGTCCATCACCGGATCCGAGAACGGAATTCCGACCTCGATCACGTCAACTCCGGCCCCTGCCACTGCCTGGATGGTAGATGTCCAGTCTCCACCGAGGCCACCGGTTACATAGGGCACCAGGCACTTTCCGCCTCCGTCCCGGCGCGCCCGTAGGGCCGTCTCCACTGCTCCAATGCCGGTCACGAGAGGAGTTCCATCATCTGACCGACGTCCTTGTCTCCACGACCGGAGAGGTTCAATAGGACCGTACGGCCTACCAGCGCCCCCCTCTCGCGGGATACCCACGCCAGCGCGTGTGCAGGCTCGAGGGCGGGAATGATGCCCTCGGTCCTGCTGAGCAGTTGGAAGGCCTCTATGACCTCATCGTCATTCACCGATTCATAGCGGGCGCGACCCGTGGCGGCCAGGAAGCTGTGTTCGGGACCGACCCCCGGATAGTCGAGGCCGGCGCTGATGGACTCGGCCTCGAGCACCTGACCGAACTCATCCTGCATGAGGTAGGAGGCCGACCCGTGCACCACCCCTGGCACACCCCGCCCGACTGCGGCACCACCGGCCGGCTCAACGCCAACAAGTTCGGCAGTGGAGTCGGCGAAGCCGGAGAAGAGACCTATGGCATTGGAGCCACCGCCGACGCTTGCGCAGACCACATCGGGCACTCCGCCGATGATCTCCTGGCACTGATGGCGGGCCTCGGTGCCTATCACCTCCTGGAAGGTTCTGACCATGAACGGGTACGGGTGTGGGCCCATCACCGAACCGAGGCAGTAGTAGGCGGTCTCGACGGTTGCCACCCAGTCCCGCATCGCCTCGTTGATGGCGTCCTTCAGGGTGCGGCTGCCAGACATCGCCGTCAGCACCTCGGCACCGAGGAGCCGCATTCGGAACACGTTCAACTCCTGGCGCCGGACATCGACCTCGCCCATGTAGACCCGACACTCCATTCCGAGAAGGGCTGCAGCCGTGGCAGTCGCCACCCCGTGCTGTCCGGCGCCGGTCTCGGCCAGAAGTCGCTTCCGGCCCATCCTCCGGGCCAGCAGAGCCTGCCCCAGGACGTTGTTGATCTTGTGGGAGCCGGTGTGGTTGAGGTCCTCCCGCTTCAGAAGAAGGCGAAGGCCGAGCTCTCCAGACAGGGTCGGGCACTCGGTCACGGGAGAAGGGCGCCCGGCATAGTTGATGAGGAGGCCGTCCAGTTCAGCTCTGAAGGCCGGATCGGCCCAGGCTTCGCTGAATGCCTCTTCGAGTTCCTGACAGGCGGGGACGAGGGTCTCGGGTACGAAGCGTCCGCCGAAGTCACCGAATCGACCCTCGGGCGTGGGGTCTGCAAGCGTCATTCCTCGGCCTCCCAGTCGAACGGTCGTGAACTCTGGCTCTTATAGGGGGCCGCCACGGGCCTTGCGGACCTGGCCGCCTCGACAAATGCCCGGAGCAGCCTCGGATCCTTTCGGCCCGGTGTGCTCTCCACGCCACTGGACACATCGACTCCGTAGGGGCCAACACGCTCGACGGCCGAAGTCACATTTGTAGGGTCCAGGCCTCCCGCAAGAATCATCTTCCTGTTGTCGGGGGCACCTTCGGCGAGGGACCAGTCGAACACCTCGCCGGATCCCGGGACTGGCGAGTCCAGGAGCAGCAGGTCGGCTCCGAATTCATCAAAATAATCAAGATCTGGCGATCCGACTGCCAACGCCCTGATCGTCACCGGAATCCGTTCGGAGATCCACCGACAGTCCTCTGGGGTCTCATTACCGTGCAACTGCGCTGCACGGAGACCGATCTCGTTCACCACCTCGACGACCCGCCTGGCACTCTCATTGCGGAAGACGCCCACCGTCATCATGTCAGCTGGGAGTTGCCTGACGATGTCCCGCACTATCGGCACCGCGACCTGGCGGCTCGACGGAGCGAACACGAAGCCGACGGCGTCAGCGCCGAGGGCAGTGGCGAGGAGGGCGTCCTCCTCGCGTGTGATGCCGCATACCTTCACGAACATGGCGTGACGCTACCCCGACCTGGTCCCGGAGGACCCTGCGGCCACCAGGGCTGCCACAGCCGTTCTTCTGTCTCCGGAAGTTACGAGTGACTCCCCCACCAGAACGGCCCGAAATCCAGCCTCGTATAGGGCTCCTGCGTCTTCAGGTCCTCTGATACCCGACTCCGCGACGCGCACCACACCGGTAGGGATGGATGCTCCCACTCGGCGCGCCCGGCCCGGGTCGACCTCAAAGGTGAGCAGGTCACGCTGGTTGACGCCAACCAAATCAGCTCCTGAAACGAGTACACGCTCAAGTTCTGTCTCGTCGTGCACTTCGGCTAGAGCATCCAGCCCAAGCTCAGATGCCAACACCAAGAAGTCGGCCAACTCGGCGTCCTCGAGGGCTGCTGCAATGAGAAGCACTGCATCGGCTCCCATCAGGGCTGCATCACATATATCCCGCGCATCCACTGTGAAATCCTTACGTAGCACCGGAACCGTGACTGACTTGCATGCCATACCGAGATCGGCGGCACTGCCACCAAAGTACTCGTTGTCTGTTAGTACCGAGAGACACGTAGCACCACCGGCCACGTAGTCGATTGCGGTTTCAATAGGATCGAGATCGACCGCCAGATCGCCCCTTGATGGTGACCTCCGTTTGACCTCTGCGATCACCGCCACCCGGCCCTCTTCAACCGATTCGATTGCTGCACGAAACCCGCGTGGTTCAGAAAATGTCATTGCTTTTTCAATCAGGAGATCTAACGACCGCCTGTCATCAGCAGCTATAGCACGATGGTGTTCGAGAATCCGCTCCAGATAGTTAGCCACATCACAGAGGCTAACCAGCGCTCGAAGGTGGGCACCGGCCATTTCGTACTGGACACGGATCTCTAACCTTTTCATCACATCGGCCCGACATCATCAGCACAGGGTCACATATCGTCAAGATGGCAGCATGGAGAAGTTATGTCCGAAAAGACAGTGATCGTAGTCGTTGAGGATGATCCGAACATTGCCGATCTCGTGGACATGTACTTGCGAGGTGACGACCATCGCGTTTATCAGGCTTCCACGGGCGAAAAAGCACTTGACATAATCGGGCAACGCTCCCCGGACCTCGTTATCTTGGACATCGGCCTTCCAGGACACATTGACGGGTTCGAGTGTTGTCGCAGGATCCGAGCCAGTTCTGATGTACCAGTGATCATGTTGACCGCTCGCGACGACGAAATCGATCGGGTTGTCGGCTTTGAGTTGGGTGCCGACGACTATGTCACGAAACCATTCAGCCCAAGAGAACTGGCCGCACGGGTCAAGGCGGTCCTGAGGCGATCACGAACTTCTCATGATTCCACCAGTTCAGTCCATGAGTTTGGAAAAGTCGTGATTGACTCGAGTCGCCGTGAGGCACTCGTCGGCGGTGATCCGACTCCCCTTACAGCCCAAGAGTTCTCCCTTCTCTTGTTCCTCATCGAGAACTGTGGGTTCGCACTAAGCCGACGGCAGATCCTTGACGGAGCTTGGGAGGCCGACTGGGTTGGAGACGAACGCACTGTCGACGTCCATGTGCGTCAACTCCGACGCAAATTGGGACCTGACCTTCCACTCTCCACAGTTTCCGGTACCGGTTACCGGCTGGGGTGAGGACAACCTGATGAGAAGGCGTCTTCTCACGGCTCTAGTTGGAGTAGTTTCAGCAGCTCTATTGGTGGTCGGCATCTTTACGGTGGTCCTCGTCAGGCTGGCTGCCTTTGATACCACTGTCGAGCACCTCGAAAAGAGTGCCACGACCCTTGCTGCGGTCTTCGGGGAAACCATCACCGCCGATCGCCAAAGAACGCTCCCGAACCAAAATATGCAGAAACTTAGGCGTGCAATGGATGTCGAAAACATCGGTGTGCTACTGATATGGCCTCAACCCACTATGCCGCCTGGAGTTCTAGCTGCCCTGCCGGAGGGTCTGACTTTCGCAGACCTTAATCCTGAACTCCTGATTTCCACGGGCACGAGTAGCGGTAGCGTCGGAGACAACAACGCTTGGGCCGCTGCCGCCGTGAGCACGGATGTGCGCGGCCCCTCCGTAACCGTCATCGTGGTCGTAAGTAGCGCTCTATCCGCCCATATCGGCCCTTCTGGCCAATGGTTCTTGGTCGCTGCAGTAGTGACCATCGCCGGTGTTGTAGTCGTGGCGCTTCGCCTAAGTCGCAACTTAGCCAAACCGCTTGTTGAAGTCGCTGAAGCGACCCATCGCATTGCAGACGGTGACCTGCAAACCCGCCTACCAGCACCTTCACGAGAGACTCCTGACGAAATCGCAGAACTGGTCAGGGCCGTCAATGCCATGGCTGAGAGTCTTGAGCGGTCAAGGGGCCTTGAACGCCAGTTCCTCCTCTCCGTATCCCATGACCTCCGAACTCCAATGACTTCAATCCAGGGCTACGCCGAGGCCCTCAGCGATGGCACCATCGATGATGCCCAGCGGGCGGGTGACGTTATCTTGGGTGAAGCCCGTCGCCTGGATCGCCTCATCCATGACCTCCTGGACCTGGCCCGCTTGGACTCGAGGCGGTTCAAGTTGGACCTACACTCAGCTGATGTCGGGGTGGCAACGGAACGAACTGTTAGCGCATTCCGACCAGTTGCCTCAGACGCAGAAGTGGATCTGCAGGTGTCCATTCCGCCGGGCACTGCGCTGGCACGAATTGACACGGACCGATGGGGTCAGATTGTCGGGAACCTGATTGAAAACGCTTTGCGTCATGCGTCAGGGCACATCGCCATCGAGGTGTCGAAAACCCCTGGCCATGTCCACATGAGCGTTTCCGATGATGGTCCCGGAATTGCGGCCGAAGACCTCCCACACGTGTTTGAACGCCTCTATGTGTCCAAAGGGAGGCCCGCTGGCCAGGAGTCGGGCTCCGGACTGGGTCTAGCCATCGTCAGGGAGTTGGTTCATGCAATGGGTGGCACCGTGTCAGCAGAGTCTGTCGTAGGCGAAGCCACCAAGCTGACGATCACCGTTCCGGCCTTGTCATGACCTTTGCGTAGGCTTCACGATTCAACTGGCCCTTGAGCGCTCAAAGGTCATTCTGCGAGCCGCTGGAATCGCCACGAGCAACGCACGCGCCTTGCTACAGCATTCCTCGTACTCGGAGTCGGGCTGGCTGTCAGCAACAATTCCGGCACCGGCCTGTACCGAAGCAACCCCATCCTTTATCAGCATCGTGCGAATCGCTATAGCCGTGTCGATGTTGCCCGAAAAGTCGAAGTAGCCGATCACACCCGCATAGGGCCCGCGCTTCACCGGTTCCAACTGGTCGATGATCTCCATCGCCCTCACCTTGGGGGCTCCCGAGACCGTGCCTGCGGGAAGGGTCGCCCGTAGCACGTCGATCGGGCTGCAGCCGTCGGCCAGGTCACCGGCGACCTGACTGGTCAGGTGCATCACGTGGCTGTACCGCTCGAGGGCCATCATCTCCTCGACCTCCTCGGAGCCGAACTTCACCACCCGACCGACGTCGTTTCGGGCAAGGTCCACGAGCATCACGTGTTCTGCCCGTTCCTTTGGATCCTCGACTAGTTCAGCTGCCATCTGCCGATCGTCGGCCTCGGAACTGCCTCGACGCCTGGTGCCCGCTATGGGCCGCGAGATGACACGCCCGTCAAGGAGTTGGACCATCGGTTCCGGCGAGGAACCCACGACAGTCATGTCCGGGTAGCGGAGGAAGTACATGTAGGGGCTGGGGTTGATCTGTCGCAGGACCCTGTACACGTCGAAGGGCTCAGCGTCGAGTTCGACGTCGAAACGCTGGGACAGCACCACCTGGAAGATGTCGCCAGCAAGGATGTGTTCCCTGGCTGTCTCCACGGCAAGGCAGTAGTCGTCTCGGCTCATGGACGAGGTGGTCGCGGGGGCCTCGTCGGCCTGGCCCGGAGGCATCATCAGCGGCTCATCCAACGGGGCGGCGCCGGCCGCTGCAAGGCGGTCGAGGCGATCCTGGGCCTCGGTGTAGAGCAGGTCTAGGTTGGTTTCGTCGACGGCGTCGGGAACCACCACGTTGGCAATGAGAACCGCCCTCTGCCTCCAGTGGTCTATTGCGACCAGGTCACCTATGACAGACATCACGCCATCGGGAAAGCCACGGTCGTCGGGGGGCATGTCTGGAAGGTGCTCGACCTCGCGCACGACGTCATAGCCAAGAAAGCCCATCAGGCCCCCATGGAGGGGGGGCAGACCCACGATGTCGGGCGACCTGAAGTGTTCAAGGAGGCCCTGGAGCGCCACCAGGATGCCGTCGTCAGTGCCCACACCGGCAGGAAGCACCCCCTGTGCGGTGAGGGAGCCACCTGACAGGGTGAGGGTCAGGGAGGGGTTGAGGCCGATGAACGACCAGCGGCCCCAGGATTCACCCCTGTCAACGCTCTCGAGCAGAAACCCATTGCCGTCTCCGACGCAGCGCGTGAAGAGGGCCACCGGCGTGGTCAGATCGGCGAGGAGTTCGCGCCAGACGGGTACAACGCTGTGAGAGGCGGCCAGCCGACCGAACTCCTCCCTGCCCGGACCGTCCACGGGATCAGGTTCCGTCGGCGCCGAAGGGGCTGAAGAAGCAGGTGTATTCCCCAGTGTGGCATGCACCGTTTCCCTCCTGGTCGACCACAAACAGGAGCGTGTCGCCGTCGCAGTCGAAGTAAGCCTCGCGCACGTACTGCCGGTCACCCGAGGTCTCCCCCTTGCACCAGTACTCCTGGCGACTACGGCTCCAGAACCAGGTTCGTCCGGTCTCAAGCGTCTGGGCTAGAGAATCGGCGTTCATCCAGGCCATCATCAGAACCCGGCCGGTGTCGGCCTCCTGGACTATTGCGGGCACGAGGCCGTCATCGTTGTATGTGACGGCAGCCAGTTGCTCTGCTGAAGCTGAAATTGGCCCGCCGAATCGGGTGGTGGGGTCGGTCATTGCCTCAGCCTACGGTCACCCCGATGCCACGCGAAGTGCATTTGGTGGACCCACCGGTGTACCGGTTGTTCAGAGGTAGAGGCCAGTGCTTCCCTCTTCGAGTCGCTGGGCTGCCACGGCGTGGATATCGCGTTCCCGCACGATGATGTAGTCCATGCCACGTACTTCAACCTCGTAGCGGTCCTCGGGGTTGAACAACACCTGGTCGCCGACCTCCATGGCCCTGACATTGGGCCCGGTTGCGATCACCTCGGCCCATGCCAGGCGCTTGCCCATCTGCGCGGTCGCAGGAATGAGGATTCCCCCCGTCGAACGCCTTTCACCCTCAGCTCCGTCGATGCCGACCAGTATCCGGTCATTGAGCATCTTGATGGGTAGTCCTTCGGCGTCAGATGGGCCCGGAACCGCTGCTATCGCTGGTTTGTCCACCTGGGGAACGGTACCCAGTTGGGCGGCCATTGGGTGACGCCCTCAGGAACCGGCTGGTCGGACGGCAACCCCCGCTGCCGCCATGTGTGCCTTTGCCTCGCCGATCGTGTGCTCTCCGAAATGGAATATGGACGCTGCGAGCACTGCATCGGCCTGGCCCTCCACAGCTCCCTCGACAAGGTGATCGAGGCCTCCCACCCCTCCGCTGGCAATCAGGGGAACGCTGACCGCTCCACCGACCGCCAGAAGCATCGGAATGTCGAACCCATCACGTGTGCCGTCGCTGTCCATGGAGGTCAGCAGGATCTCACCTGCTCCCAGGTGATCAGCCCTGGCGGCCCATTTGACGGCATCAAAGCCGGTTGGAGTCCTGCCGCCGTGAATGAACACCTCAAAGCCGCTCTCGACCTCGCTGTTTCGGCGACCGTCAACAGCCACCACTACACACTGCTCACCGAATTCAACAGCCAGTTCAGCTATCAGGTCCGGCCTCTCGACGGCTGCCGTGTTGACAGAGACCTTGTCGGCTCCTGCACGCAGGATGGCTCGGGCATCCTCGACGCTGCGGATCCCGCCCCCGACAGTGAACGGGATGAACACCTCTTCGGCGGTGTGGCGCACCATGTCGATGGTGGTCTCCCGGGAGTCCGACGAGGCCGTTATGTCAAGGAAAACCAGCTCGTCCGCGCCCTCCTCGTCATAGCGCCGAGCCAACTCGACCGGGTCGCCCGCATCACGCAGGTCGACGAAATTGACACCCTTCACCACCCGACCACCATCTACGTCTAGGCATGGGATGATCCTCACGGTCCTCATACCTGCTCCATCATCCTGACGGCCTCTTCGAGGTCCACCGTTCCCTCGTACAGGGCCCTTCCGAGGATGATCCCCCCGACACCGCGACCACCTTCGACCAGGTCGACAAGTGATACCAGGTCATGGAGTTGGCCAACCCCACCAGATGCGATCACCTCAATGTCCGTGGCCCCCAGCGCGGCCCGCAGGAGGTCGGTGTCGGGGCCCTCGAGGGTGCCATCACGCTGGATCTGGGTAACGACGAAAGCATCAACTGAAACCGGATCAAACAGCCCGATTGCGTCAGCAAGGGTCAGGTCGCTCACCTGTGTCCAGCCACGTAAGGCAACCTCTTCGCCCCTGACGTCGATCCCGATCGCCACGGAACCCAGGTCGGCGACCTGACCGACGAGAGCCGGGTCCTCCAGGGCGGCAGTTCCCATCACGACACGCCTGACACCTGCCTCAAAGAGGACCCGGGCGTCTGCAACGGAGCGGACCCCGCCACCAGCCTGCACGGGTATGTCCAGAGCTGCCGCCACAGCCCCGACAACAGCCCGGTTGGTGGGATCACCTGTGAGAGCTGCGTCCAGGTCGACCACATGCAGCCATTGTGCGCCAGCAGCCTGGAAGCGGAGGGCCTGTTCAACCGGATCGTCGCCGTAGACGGTCTCACGGGCGAAGTCGCCTTCCAGAAGCCTCACACACTGGCCACCCCTAAGGTCCACAGCGGGAAACAGCGCCGGGCCCATCAGGCTCCTCCTGGCAGCGAACCGACGAAGTTGCTGAGGACCTTCAGCCCAGTTCCTCCGGACTTCTCAGGGTGGAACTGCACCCCCCAGAGGTTGCCTCGTCGCACCGCCGCGCACAGGGTCGTGCCGTAGTCACAGGTGGCAACCGTGGTCGGACCCACCGGTGCGGCGTATCCGTGTACGAAGTACATCCAGGCTCCATCCTGCAGGCCCGCGAAGAGAGCTCCGCTGCCTGTCATGTCCAGCCGGTTCCACTGCATCTGTGGACGCTTCACGTCACCAGCAAGCCGCTCCACACGCCCCTCGATCACACCGAGGCCCTTACTGCCGGGAGACTCGTCACTTGCGTCGAACAGCATCTGCATACCCACGCAGATTCCAAGGAAGGGCCTGCCGCCAGCGCTGGCATCAGCAGCGGCCTCCCCGGCAATGTCTGTCAGCCCGGACTCGTGCAGGGCCTCGAGGCAGCGACCGAACGCTCCGACACCGGGTAGGACGATTCCAGCCGCATCGCCCACGAGGCCCCTGTCCGCTGTGAGCCTGGCGTCGGCACCCATCCGCTGGAGCGCCTTTTGAGCCGACCTGAGGTTGCCGATGCCATAGTCCAGGACGGCGACGAGAGGCCCGTCGGTCACAGGCTCCCCTTGGTGGACGGTACGGCGTCACCCTCTACTGCTACGGCGTCGCGGAGCGAGCGGGCGACCGCCTTGAAGCCAGCTTCGACTATGTGGTGCGTGTTGGCTCCGCGGATCGACTCGATGTGCAGGGCCAGCGCTGCCGAGGCGCTAAATGCGCGCCAGAACTCCTCAATGAGCTGGGGATCAAAGGGTGGTTCGCCGAGGATCTTCTGGCCCGGAAAGGTCACCTCATAGTGCAGGTACGGGCGTCCGGACAGGTCAAGGGAGACGTCGACGAGTGCCTCATCGAGAGGAACCCGGTTGGACGCGAACCGTCTGACCCCGGCTTTGTCGCCGAGGGCCTCAGAAAACGCTGTACCAATGGCAATCCCGACATCCTCGACGGTGTGGTGTGCATCGATCTCGAGGTCGCCGCGACAGTCGACGATCAGGCCGAGGCCACCGTGCCGCCCCAACTGGTCGAGCATGTGGTCAAAGAAGGGAATTCCGGTCGAGGCGGAGACCGGTCCGCCGTCGATGTCGATCACGACCTTCACCGCCGTCTCGCTGGTCGTGCGCTCACATGAACCGGTCCGGTCTGTCACAACAACACCTCCCTGAGGGCAACCAGGAAGCGGTCGTCCTCGCTCTCTGTACCAATGGTTACCCGCAGGCAGTCCTTGAGACCCGCCACGGACGAAAAGTCACGCACGAGGACCGACCTGTCGAGGAGACCCTGCCATGCCTGTGTCCCCGACATTGTCTCAGGCCTGAACAGGACGAAGTTGGCCTGTGACGGCCAGACGGTCACGGGAAGTTCCCCGAGGGCGGAGGTGAGGCGCTCACGTTCGGCTATGACGGCCTGGACACGTGCTTCCATCTCACCACCGTAGACAAGCGCGAGTATTCCGGCCTCCTGTTTGATGGAGTCCAGGTGGTACGGCAGAACGACCTTCTCCAACTCGCTGAGGCACCACGGTGGCCCAAGCAGGTAACCGAGGCGCAGGCCCGCCATGGCCCACGTCTTCGAAAACGTCCTGCTCACCACAAGCGACTGGTCCTCTCCGAGGAGGCTCACTGCACTCGTGGGAGCAAACTGGCCGTAGGCCTCGTCGACGACAAGGAGGCCACCGTGGGGCTCAAGCAGGTCAAGCGCACTCTGGACCAGGCCATCGGGATCGAGCATGCCGGTCGGGTTATTCGGCGAGCACAGGAACAGGACGTCGGGTTGCTCGGCCTCAACGGTCTCGGCCAGGAGGTCCCTGTGGAGCGAGAAGTCGGAGCGTCGGGTGGACCGGACCAGGCGTGTCCCGGTGATTCTGGCGATCTGGGAATGCATTGCGTACGTGGGTTCGAACACCGCGGCGGAGCGGCCTGCACCTCCGTAGGCCAGAAGAGTGGATTGGAGCACCTCGTTTGAGCCGTTGGCGCAGAACACCCAGTCGGGGTCCAGGCCGTAGCGGTCCCCCAGGGCGGCACGCAGCCGGTCCGCACCCCGGTCGGGATACCTGTTGAGGTCCATTCCGGCCAGGGCCTGGCGCAGGTCAGACATGAATCCGGGCGGTGGTGGCTCGGCTGCCTCGTTGGTGTTAAGGCGCACGTCAACGTCAACCTGGGGAGAGTGGTAGCCGACCAGCGAGGCAACGTCTGAACGTGCAGGAGCCCTCTGCCCCAGTGGAGTCTCGGATTCAGCCATCGGCCAGGCGCATCCTTACGGACTCAGCATGGGCGTCGAGTCCCTCGACTTCGGCAAGAGCCACGATATGGGGCCCCAACCGCTCGATGGCTGCCCTGTCGGCGGTGACCACATGGACGTCCTTGGTAAAGTCCGAGACGGTCAGGGCACCGGCGAACCTTGCGGTTCCGGCGGTTGGTAGGACATGGCTGGGACCGGCCATGTAGTCACCGAGAGATGCCGGCGACCACGGCCCACAGAACACAGCACCGGCATTTCTGACCTTCAGGGCGAGCTCGCCAGCATTCGCGCACATCAACTGAAGGTGTTCGGGCGCGATCTCATCGGCAACCGCCAGTGCCTCCACCGGGCCGTCAATGAGCAAACAGTTCCCGGCCACTGCAAGGGTCGCCTCGATGTCGGACCTGCGGGGTGAAGTGGCGACGATTTGGCCGATTGCCGCCTCAACTGCATCGGCTACCTCCTCGTCCCAAGTGACAAGCCACGCCAGGCCGTTTGGGCCGTGTTCGGCCTGCACGACCACGTCGATGGCAGCGAACTCGGGTGGGACGCTGTCATCGGCGATGACGATCACCTCTGAGGGACCGGCGAATCCCGCGGGGATCCCGACCGCGCCAGCGACCTCCTGTTTTGCAACAGCCACATAGACGTTCCCGGGGCCCACGATCACGTCGACCGGAACAATGCTGGCTGTGCCGTAGGCGAGGGCTGCGATGGCTTGGGCTCCGCCGACAGGGTGCACCATGTCGACATCGGCAACAGCGGCCGCAGCGAGGGTGGAATCGGGTATCCGGCCATCGGGGCCCGGCGGCACACATACGACGACCTCGTCGACCCCGGCGACCCTGGCGGGAACAGCCGTCATGAGCAACGTTGACGGGTAGGCCGCCCTACCGCCCGGCACGTAGCACCCGGCGCGGTCAACCGGCCTTGGAATCGTGCGGACCACCAGGCCATCTGATCCATGCATGCTCTCCGGCCGAACCTGACCCTCGTGATACCTGCGTATTGCCTCGGCCGATGCGTAGAGGGCTTCGCGGACCTCGGCCCCAACCCTCTCGAGAGCCTCACCCATTTCGGTACGACCGACACGAAGGCTCGGCGGTGAGGTGCCGTCAAACCGCTCGGTGAACTTCGCCAAGGCGTCGTCACCGCCCTCTCTGACCGCGGCAATGATCGAACGGACCGTTTCGACGGCCGTGGCACCAACAGGTTCGGGACGCGGCAGAACCTCGGCCAGAGAGCCGGTGAACCCTCGGAGGTCGAGTCGGGTCAGCACCCCGCCACGCTACCGGGCAGCACCGGTACGGACGGCGGCATTTCGGGTCACCTGTGGCACCCGCTGCAGTACTGGACCAGACTCCCGACGTGGAACCGGACCCGGAGGCGGAACTCTCCTCGCTCGCCAGCCAGCTCGACGAGTTGATCGGGCGGGTTGGAACCATTCTAGGAAACACGGAACAAGGCGACCGGGCCGACGGCCAATCAGCCCTTCTGGAGGTCGAACGCCACCTTGTGGGTGCCCGTAGGGAGTTGGAGCGCCGAACCCGTTAGACAGTCGAGGACGGGCAGTAGTCATTCAACACACAGTCCTCGCAACGCGGCGAACGACTCGGACAGACACGCCGCCCGTGGAGTATCAACAAGAGGCTGAACAGGCCCCTTTCGACTGCAGGAACCATGGGGTTGAGGACCGTCTCCACCTTCACTGGATCGGTCTCGTCGGTAATGTCGAGCCGCCTCGCCAGGCGACCAACATGCGTGTCGACAGGAAGGCCCGGCAGATCCAGGGCCACACTACGAACGACGTTCGCCGTTTTGCGGCCGACGCCGGGCAGCGAAACCAGGTCCGACATTGCTCCGGGGACCACGCCGTCGTACACATCGGCGAGCCTCCTGGCCATTCCCATCAGGTTTCGTGCCTTTGCAGAGTAGAAGCCCGTCGAGTGCACCAGTTCCTCGAGGTCTTCGGGAGCGGCATCTGCAAGGGCATCAGCATCCGGGTAGGCGACGAAGACCGCTGGTGTAACCAGGTTGACCCGCTTGTCTGTGCACTGGGCCGACAAGATCGTGGCTACGAGCAACTGGAACGGGTTGGAGTGGTCGAGTTCACACTGGGCGTCGGGGTACTCCGCTCCGAGGCGCCTGTGTGCCTCTCTGGCTCGCCCCCGGGGGGTTCTCGGTGTTCCCACGTCGTCGGACAGTATCCGGCGCTGCCGCCTACCGGCGGTAGCCTCCTCTCGAATGGAGCGACTTGTTGTCTCGGACGGTACGGACACTGCCACCCTGGTCGCCACCCAGGATCACTGGGTCCTGACCGTAGATGTCCCCCGCGGTGAGGCTGAGCGCCGCCAGCGCCTCCTCGAAGCCGCTGCCCAGGCCCTCGGCACCGAAGGTGGCGGACGCATCGTGTTCTGGGTCGACGACGCCGACGAGGCTGGCGACCGTGTGCCGCTGGCCGCCGGCTTCACTCCCTTCAGGGACCTATGGAAGCTGGGTCGACCGCTTCCCGCCATTCCGGGCTCTATTGCGACCAGGCCCTTTGTCGAGGCGGACACCGCTTCGTTTCTCGAGGTGAACAACCGGGCCTTCGACTGGCATCCGGATCAGGGCGAAATGACCGAAGCCGACTTCGCAGCCCGACTAGCAGAACCGTGGTTCGACGCTAAGGGTTTTCGAATCTGGGATAACGGCAACGGAGAACTGGGCGGATTCTGCTGGACCAAGGTCCACACCGACGTCAAACCTCCGATTGGTGAGATCTATGCGATTGCCGTTGATCCTGATCTCCGAGGGCAGGGCCTCGGCCGTGAACTCACCCTCGCCGGCCTAGGGTGGCTCGCCGGCCTGGGCCTACGACGGACGATCCTCTACGTGGAGTCAGACAACCGGCCTGCCAACCGGATGTACGACGAACTCGGGTTCGAGCACGAGGCCACTAACCGGGCCTACCAGCGCATTCTTCGATGACCGCCGACACCCCGGCGTCTGACGCCTCTGACAGGGCTGAACGCCGCGGAACAACCTCCCGCTACGACCATGACCGCTCAGACCTGGAAGCCCTGCTAACTGGCCTGCCGGCCTACCGGACGAACCAGCTGTGGCAGGGCCTCTACAGCGACCTGGCCGACCCGGCCGACATCACCACGCTTCCGGTAACGCTTCGAAGTGAGCTCGCCGACAAGTTACCCGCTGCCCTCCACCTGGACCACCGGTCGGTGGGCGACACCGGCCAGACGGTCAAGTGGCTCTGGCGCCTCGCCGACGGCTCTCTGATCGAGACGGTGCTCATGCACTACGAGGATCGATCCACCGTCTGTGTCAGCTCCCAGGCCGGTTGTGCCATGGCCTGTGGCTTCTGCGCCACCGGCCAGATGGGGTTTGACCGGCACCTCTCAACCGGAGAGATGGTCGAGCAGGTGGTACGGGCACAGCGCGAGGCCGGCGAGCGGCGGGTCTCGAACGTGGTCTTCATGGGCATGGGTGAACCACTCGCCAACTACGACCACACCTGGGCAGCGGTCGAGCGAATCCACGGCGCCCTCGGCCTCTCAGCACGACACCTGACCATTTCCACCGTCGGCCTCATACCCGGAATCCTCAGGCTTGCCGAGGAGGGCCTACCGGTGAACCTGGCCGTATCGCTCCACGCTGCAAACGACCGACTCCGCGACCACCTTGTGCCGGTGAACCGCCGATGGCCGCTGGCAGCGCTAGCCGAGGCCTGTAGCCACCACGCAGCCACGACCGGGCGGCGGCTCTCCTTTGAGTGGGCCCTGATGCACGACGTGAACGACACGCTCAGAGATGCCGCCGAGCTGGCCGACTACGTAGGCCCCCTGGCGGCCCATGTGAACCTGATCCCGCTCAACCCCACACCCGACTGGCCAACCCGCGGCTCATCCCCCCTCCGGGTCAGGGAATTCGCCGGCGAGCTCGGGAACCGGGGAATCAACGCAACTCTCCGCCGCACCCGCGGTGTTGACATCGACGCTGCATGCGGTCAGTTGAGGGCCGAGCGCACATCGGTTGATCTGGGGACACCACGGCGTGAAGCGCCACCTCGCCTGCCAGACTGAACCGATGGAATCACGCCGCTGGTTGAACCGGTACCAACCACAGACACTCGTCACCGGGACCATGCTCCTCTACATCGAGGGCCTCTTCAACCTTGTCAGAGGAACGGAGCTGATGTTCATCGGGCTCGTGATGTTCCCAGCCGCCTATGCGATCGCCAACGACAGGCGTTGGGGTTGGAGGCTCGGGGTAGGAGCCGCTGCCCTCGCGGTTCTGCTTCGACTGACCTCAATCGTCTCTTACGGGTTCACCCCGACGGTCCTGTTGATTCTGGTGTTCCCGGTGGCCCTACTGGTCCTGCTTGTCCACCCGATCAGCAGAGAGTACCAACGGGTCTGGTTCTCCTGACCATGTCGGGAACCGCCGACCCCTCTTCAGGAGGTCAGGGCGCTCCGCTCCCCCGGGGAGAGGCCAAGTCAGTCGAGGTGCGGCGCATGTTCGACAGCATCGCCCCCCGCTACGACCTGGTGAACAGGATCATGACATTTCGCCTGGATGTCGCCTGGCGTAGGCGAACCGTGGCGGCGCTGCAGTTGGCGGACGGCTCCACCGTCATGGACGTGGCCTGCGGCACAGGAGACCTCTGCAGGGATATTCAGCGGGCGAGATACCTGGCCATCGGCCTGGACATGTCGTGGGGAATGCTCGCCGCGGCACGTACTGATGCTCCCCTGGTGCATGCCGACGCCCTACTCCAACCCGCCAGGTCCGGAGCCCTCGATGGACTCACCTGTGGTTTTGCCCTCCGGAACTTCACGGCCCTTGAGCCGTTCCTCTCTGAGGCGGCCCGGCTCCTCAGGCACGGTGGCCGCATGGCCCTGCTCGAGGTTGACAGCCCGACCAATCCGGTCCTGCGGGCCGGCCACGGCATCTACTTCGGCAGGGTAGCTCCCCTCGTCGGAGGCCTCTTCTCAGACAGGGCCGCCTACCGGTACCTACCTCGTTCGGTGGCCTACCTTCCGCCCGAACCTGAACTGTTGGCCATGGTCGCTGCAGCCGGTTTCAAAGACGTCGACAAGGTTCGCCTGTCAGGTGGGATCGCCCAGTTGATTACAGCCACCCGTTCCTAAACGACACTGCTCAGACGGATAGCACCAGGCCGATTGCGAGCAGGGCGCCGGCCAGCATCTGTGTACGAGCCGTTCGGCCGAGCACTGGAACCAGGTCGGCTCCACCTGCTCCGCGCAGCACTGCGCGGACAGCCGGGCCCGCAGTCACCCCACCGCCGAGGACCAGAACGGCCCAGGGACGCTCCAGAGCACAGAGGGATCCGAGGACCAGACCGCCGTCAGCCATAGCCACGTAGAGCCACCGTGTGCGGCGCTCACCGATCCTCACGGCCAGGGTGCGCTTTCCGACCTTCTCATCGGTCGGAATGTCACGCAGGTTGTTCACGACGAGGAGTGCAACTGCGAGAAGGCCTACCGCTGAGCCGGCCAGAAGGGCCAGTCCCGTGATCTCCCGTGCGTGGACGTAGGCGCTTCCGACCGTCGCTACAAGGCCGAAGAACACGAACACGAACACCTCACCCAGGCCCAGGTAGCCGTAGGGCCGCGGACCTCCGGTGTAGAACCAGCCGGCAGCAATCGACGCTGCACCGACGAGAAGCAGCCACGGGGTGACCGCTATGGCGAGGGACAGGCCCGCGGTGGCCGCCACGGCAAAGGCTACTCCGGTGGCCAACCTGACCTCTGTGGGTGAGGCCATTCCCGAACCGACAAGCCTTAACGGTCCTGTCCTGTCCGGTCCGTCGGTTCCACGCACTCCGTCTGCGAGATCGTTCGAATAGTTTGTACCCACCTGTAGGGCCACGGCAACGACGAGCGCCAGAAGGGCCCGCCACCAGACAACCCCCGAGCCGGCTGCGACCGCGGTGCCTACGGCTACCGGAACGATCGCAGCGGGAAGGGTTCGGGGTCGTGCCCCAAGTATCCAACGCTGCATCACCCCAGTCTGCCAGCGAAGGGGCCGACGGCCGATCCCACGCCGCCTGACCGGTATGGTCAGCGCCCTGTGAACCGCCTCACCGGGGAAACCACCCCTACCTGGGCCAACACGCTGACAACCCCGTCGACTGGTTTCCGTGGGGCTCAGAGGCCTGCGCCGCTGCTGCAGAGTTGGACAGACCGACCCCCCTGTCGGTGGGCTACTCCGCATGCCCTGCAGGAGGCCCTGAGTCTCACCTAGTTGCTACAGCCTCAGGCGGCCTTCTCCAGGGAGTAGTCGGCAGGGCGACAAAAGATGCGTTTTGTCACGCTGCCGCCTTCTCTAGTATGTGGATTCCACAGGAGGACCCCAGGCCGATCACGTGGGCAAGGCCCACCTTGGCGCCCTTGATCTGACGGTCCCCTGCCTCGCCACGCAGGTGGGTGGTGACCTCGAACACGTTGGCGACACCGGTCGCACCGATCGGGTGCCCCTTGGAGATGAGTCCACCGGACACGTTCACCGGCGTGGTGCCGTCACGGAACGGAGCCCCGGAGTCGATGAAGTCGCCTGCGCCACCCCGCTCACACAACCCCAGGTTGTCGTAGTGGATCAGTTCGGCCGTGGCAAAGCAGTCGTGCAACTCGACCAGGTCGAGGTCCTCGGGGCCGATGCCGGCCTTCTCGTAGGCCTGGCTGGCGGCATTGCGAGTGAGGGTATTCACGTCTGGCTGGACCTGGCCGCTCTCCACGTACGGATCGGATGTGAGCACCGATGCGGCTATCCGGACAGCCCTCTTCTGGGCCCGCTTGGGCATCGAACGCAGGCGCTCCTCAGAGACCAGGATGGCTGCGGCGGCACCGTCGCCGGTCGGGCAGCACATCAGCAGAGTGTTCGGGTAGCTCTGAACCGGTGAGTCCATGACCTCCTCAAGCGAGAACTCCTTCTGGTACTGGGCCAGCGGGTTCAGTGTGGAGTGGAGGTGGTTCTTGTAGGCGACCTTGGCGAACTGCTCGAAGCCGACGCCGTCATTCTCGTAGGCGTACGCCATACCAGCCTGGGCGAACACACCCGGCATGGTTGCAGTGCCGAGAACGCCGTCTACAGAGGTGACCGCCCCGAACCTGCCAGACGGCTCGTAGACATTGGCCTCGACCTTGGAGCCACCGGCGAGCAGGCCCATCTTTCCCATTTGCTCGACACCGACAGCGAGGCCCATTGAGGCCTCTCCGGCTTTGATGGCTAGGTACACCGTACGGATCGCTGTAGCGCCCGTGGCGCACGCGTTGGTGACGTTGAACACCGGAATGCCAGTTTGGCCGATCTGCTTCTGGATGCGCTGGCCCATGCTTGTGTTGGCCTGGAACAGGGTTCCAGCGGCCATTACGTCCATGTCATGTACCGTCACGCCGCCGTCGGTGAAAGCCTCCAGGCACACCCTGGCCCCAAGGTCGACGGCATCAAGGTCGGGGTAGCGCCCGAACCGGGTCATGCTCGTTCCGAGTACCCAGACTGAGTCACCTGCCATGGAATCGTCCTTTCGCTGAGTTCGTCTAGATGAACGTGTCGGATCTCTTAGTGTGTCAGGCAGGCCGGTAGCCGAAAGCGACACACTCGGTTCCAGCATCATCGACACCGGTCACATAGGTGGTGAGGCGCACCTTCATGCCCAGCCTTACATGGTCGGGATCAGAGGGGCAGTCGACCAGGTTGGACCGGACCGTGGTTCCGTCATCGGTCTCCACAAGGGCTGACACGTACGGAACTGGGATTCCGGGCGCCGCCCGGTGGACGATGCTGTACGAGCGGAGCACCCCGCGGTTCGAGACCCTGGCGTTCTTGAACTCGACCCTTCCACACTTGGCACAGGCGTTGCGGCGATCGAAGTATCTGGCCCCACAGTACCCGCATTCGCTGGCACGCAGGTAAGGACGGGCCCCGATCCTGAGGTAGTCGACTATCGGTACCTGCTGGGTGCTCGGCATCACTTCTCCCAATCGGGTTCTCGGAGCTCAGATCGGTTCGGGCTGACCCTAACCCTGCACCGCCGTGGGGCTGGAGTCGGGCCTACCAGGTGCCGCGGTGAACCACTCCGGTGATCGGACGCCGGTCCCGGGCGGCCGAAGTGCTCGGCCTCAGGGTCTTCCCATCCGGATGGCCGATTGCGATGGCGCCGGGTGACCGGGCCCCGTCCGGTACGTCGAACCGCTCCCGGACGGCTCCCTCGTTGTCGAACAGGCCGAAGAAACAGCAACCCAGCCCCTCCTCGACCACCAGCAGTTGAAATGCCATCGCCACAAATGCCGCATCGGTCAACCAGTACGGAACTGGCCAGTCGGCGATGTCTCCACCAAGTCCGCTGGCTACCTTGTCGTCCTCGCTGTACCTCTCGAGGTAGATCTCAGGCAGCCCGAACGGGATGACGATGCCAGGGGCCGATAGCAAGCCCGGCCATGGAAAGCCCGGGCGTTTCTCCAAGGGAAGTGTCGTGTCCCAGAACGCTTCAACCTCATCGGGCTTCTCGAGAACAAGGAACTCGACTCCCTGGCAGTTTCCAGCTGTCGGAGTACGTCGTGCCCTGTCCAGCAGGCTGTCCAGAACGCCGACAGCAATCGGCTCAGGTGAAAAGGAACGGCAGGCTCGCCTGGATGCCAGGGCCTCAGCGACCGACAGGCCGTCGAGCGGGCTGTCGGCTCTGCTCAGAGGAGCTTCTCGAGGCTTTCGGCCATCGCCCATCCGCAGGCAACCAGGACATCGCCGCGCTCATGGTCCAGACCTCCGAAGTAGTCGGCCACATCGGGGTCAATTGTCTCGGGTGTGAGGCTGGCATGGTCGAACACGCATGGCTGGCCGTCACATCCGGGGGCAAGGAAGGTGCGCTCGTTGTACGAGAGCGACGACATGCCGAACCTCTTCACGAAGCGTCGTCCCCAGGCACGCTCCTCGCCTGCAGCCTTGTGGCCCGGACGGGGCACAACGTTTACGAGCATCCGGTAGGCCTCAAAGCCAGAGGGATCGTTGAAGCGGGCGCCTATGACAACATCCTCATCTGGGAAGGCCAGGGCCGCCCGTCGGAGTTGCTCGGCCATTACCGCACGCAGGACGGTGTCACGCTTGCTTATACGACGAATCGAGGCAAGCCCGATGATCACACTCGGGGTGCCGCCGATGCGCTCAAGGGTGCAGAAGGCGAAGCCCTTCAGGTGCCCCCCCTCACGGGCGGTGGTCACCAGCACCCATTCCTCGGTCTGCTTTGAGAGGAGCCCGATTCCGAACGAGTTCGGTCCGGCGGCCGAGAGATCGGCCATCTCCTCGATCTCGGCATCGCCGAGCATCGTGCAATCCTTGGTCTCAACCTCGATTGCCATCGACTCCCGACCCCTCGCTAGCTGTTGATCCTGTCCGAGCTGCCTGCACGGTCTTCACCGGGCAATTACAGCGGACCTTCGGCCGAATTCGCAAGCCGAACGCCCCTCCATCCTGCCGGAGCACCGGCACTATCCCAACCCTGCGGCTTCAGCCGAAACCCTCTTCAGCCGGTCAGGACCGATTCTGCCCCCAACAACACCCTGATCTCGGCAACCAGACCAGCTGCCGGATCCACGTGGAACTCTGCCGGCAGGCTGAGTACATGCTTATCGCCGAGGTGCAGAAACACCTCTGAATCGCCGGGATGGGCGCTCAAGAGGGCCTTCAACTCGTCGATTGCATCCTCGCTCACCTGTTCCAGCGGCAACTTGATCCGCACGGGCTTTGAGACCCCGATGCTCGCGGTTTCGAACACCTCGACCTCCATGCAGATCACCTTCGGAGCGTCCTCTCGGGTGTCAAGGCGCCCCTTCAACAGGACCACGGCATCATTGGCTAACTTGTGTCCGTGTTCCGTCATCGTCTTCGGAAACACCATCACCTCGATCGAGCCCTCAAGGTCCTCCAGGTCAAAGACGGCCATCAGGTCGCCGCGTCGGGTCCACTTCTTGTTCAGGTTCGTGACTACGCCGCCCACGGTGCGGAACATGCCGTCCTCGGCCTCACGGAGTTCGGCGATGCTCGTGTCTGTTCGGCGACGTAGGGCGCCCTCGTAACCTCGCAACGGATGGTCGGACACGTAGAGGCCGAGCATCTCCTTTTCGAAAGCCAGCCGAGTCGACTTGTCGAACTCGATGTCGGCAATCTCGGCCCTCTCGTCAAACGATGGCCCTTCCTGGTCGGTGCCGAACAACGACATGACCCCCATGTCGTGTTCCCGGCGCCGCGCCAGGGTGTGGTCGATGATCTGCTCATAGGCGTAGAGGAGCCCCTGTCGCGGATGGCCGAGGCTGTCAAATGACCCCGCCTTGATCAGGGACTCGACGGTCCGCTTGTTCAGGGCGCTCATGTCACAACGCTCGACGAAGTCGAAGAAGTCGGTAAAGGGGCCCACAGCATCCCGCTCCGCCTCAATGAGTTCCACCAGGCCGGAACCAACGTTACGCACGGCTGAGAGGCCGAAGACGATCTGACCCAAGCCATCGTCGTCTTCGGCAGGCACCGGATTGAAGTCAGAGCGGGCCTTGTTGATGTCGGGGACCACCACCTCAATTCCCAGTATCCGACACTCGTTGAGGTAGACCCCCGCCTTGTCGAGGTTCGACTTGACGCTGGTCAGGAGGGCAGCCATGTACTCGACCGGGTAGTGGGCCTTGAGGTAGGCAATTTGGTACGCAATCAGGCCGTAGCCGTAGGCATGGCTCTTGTTGAAGGCATAGTCGGCGAACTGTTCGATGATGTCGAACAGTTCCTCGCCAAGGGCGCTCCCGTAACCGGTCTCCTCGCAACCGCTGATGAACCCGTCGCGCTCCTGCTGCATCATCTCGCGGATCTTCTTGCCACAGGCCTTTCGGAGGTTGTCTGCCTGTGCAAGCGAGTAACCGGCGAATTTTTGGGCCACCCGCATCACGGACTCCTGGTAAACCATCAGGCCATAGGTGTCGGCGAGGATCTCCTCGGCGTCGGGGTGGATGTAGGTGACCGCCTGCCGACCGTTCTTCCGGTCTGCGTAGTCGTTGTGCATGTTGGCTGCCATGGGACCCGGCCTGTAAAGGCCGACAAGGGCAGCTACGTCCTCAAAGCTGGAAGGAACAAGGGACCGCATCAGCGAACGCATCGGCCCCGACTCCAACTGGAACACGCCGATCGAGTCTCCCCTTGAGAGTAGGTCGTATGTGAGTTGGTCCTCGAGGTCCATCGAATCGATGTCAACCTCTGTTCCGCGGGTACGCCTGATGAGTTCGAGTGTGTCTGTGATCACGTCCAGGTTGCGCAACCCCAGAAAGTCCATCTTCAAGAGGCCTAGGTCCTCGACGCCGTGCATCTCGTACTGCGTTACGACCGGTGCGTCCTCGGGGGCCTGGCCAGACTCGGGCTTTCGCTGGATCGGCAGGTAGTCGGTTAGCGGTTCTTTGGTGATCACCACTGCAGCCGCGTGGATACCGTCCTGGCGACGCAGGCCCTCAAGGCCCTTGGCGACGTCCACGACCGCCTTCACGTCGGAGTCGGTTATGTACATCTCGCGGAGGTCGGCAGCCGCCTTGTAACCGCCCCTGTGCTTCTCGGTCTCCTCCAAACAGGCCCCGAGAGGTGTGTCCCGCCCCATTACCAGTGGTGGCATCGCCTTGGCGATCTTGTCCCCCAATGCATACGGGTAGCCGAGCACCCGGGCGGCGTCCCTGACGGCTGCCCGGGCCTTGATCTGGGAGAAGGTGACTATCTGAGCCACGTGGTCCCGGCCGTACTTCTCGGCTGCGTACCTGATCAGCTCGTCACGGTGCCGCGAGTCGAAATCCATGTCGATGTCCGGCATTGAGCTTCGGCTGGGGTTCAGAAACCGTTCGAAGAGGAGGTCGTAGCGGATCGGGTCCAGATCGGTGATCCAGAGGCAGTAGGCAACGGCACAGCCGGTTGCACTCCCGCGCCCTGGGCCGACCCTGATCTCCCTGTCCCTCGCGTACCTGATCAGGTCCCAGGTGATGAGGAAGTAGGAGGAGAATCCCATGTCGCGGATGGTGCGCAATTCGAAGGCCAGGCGGTCGGTCACGTTGTCTGGAAGGTCTGGTCCCCAGCGCCGCCGGGCCCCTTCGAACGTAAGGTGTTCAAGGTAGGCGTCGTGGTCATCGAACTCGGCTGGAATCGGGAAGTCGGGCAACTGCGGGTTGCCGAACTCGATTTCGACGTTGGAGCGTTCGGCGATCCAGAGCGTGTTGTCGCATGCATCGGGCAGTTCACGAAACAGGCTCCGCATCTCGTGCGCGCTCTTCAGGTAGTGCTGGTCCCCGCTGAACCTGAAGCGGTCAGGGTCGCTCACCAGTGAGCCGGTCTGCACACACAGGAGTGCATCGTGGGCCACTGCGTCGTCCTGATGGGTGTAGTGGCTGTCGTTGGTGGCGAGCACGGGGGCGTCGATCTCCCTGGCGATCTTGATCAGCTGGGGGTTGGTCTGGCGCTGTTCGGGAATTCCCTGATCCTGGAGCTCAACGAACAGGTTGTCCCTGCCGAAAATCTCCTGAAGACGGGCAGCCTTTGCCCGCGCCTCGTCGTAGTTGTCACGCAGAAGCGACTGGAGCACATGCCCGCCAAGACAACCCGTTGTGGCTATGAGGCCCTCGCTGTGGTCGGCAAGCACCTCCCAGTCGACGCGCGGCTTGTAGTAGTAGCCCTCCATGAATGCACGGCTGGCTACCTGGATGAGGTTCCTGTATCCGGTGTTGTTCTCAGCCAACAGCGTCAGGTGGTACATGAGCTTGCGTCCGCCGTCGGTCTCGCCGCCGGAGTCGTCGACCCTCCCCCTCCTTGCGGGGCGCTCTGTGCGGTCCTCGTGGGCCATGTAGGCCTCGGTGCCGATGATGGGCTTGATGCCCTGGGCCCTGCAGGCCCGGTAGAAGTCGAGGACCCCGTACATGTTGCCGTGGTCGGTGATTCCGAGCGCTGTCTGGCCGTCAGCAGCGGCAGCGGCCACGATTTCATCGACCCTTGCCGCACCGTCCAACATCGAAAACTCCGTGTGGACGTGGAGGTGGGTGAAGTCGGCGCTCACCTCACACCACGACCAGCGGGCACCGGTGACATGCGTACGGAACCGGACATCGACAGAGGGTCGACATCAGAGATAGGTGCCCGGACGGGAGTCGCTCGGGGGTCCACCCTGTGAAATCGGTTGATGGCCGCCGGGTCCCAACTGACCGTGGCGCATTCCGGCCAACTGCTGCTGGGCAGCCATCTGCTGGGCAAACAATGTCGCCTGTATGCCCTGGATCAGGCCCTCGAGCCAACCGACCAACTGGGCCTGCGCTATCCGCAGTTCGTCAGAGCTGGGAGCGTCACCTTCACCGAAGGGCAGAATCAGGCGGTCCAGCTCGCTGCTCAACTCCTCGGAAAGGGCCGATCCCAGCTCGTCGACCGAGGTCTCAAAGATCTCCCTGAGGCGCCCACGGCTGGCCTCATCGAGGGATGCCGCCCGCACCTCCTCGAGCAGTTGCCGCATCATCGTGCCGACGCGCATGACCTTGGCCGGCTGTTCGATGGTGCTCTCAGCGTTCCCACCGTCTTCAGGTACGGCGTCGTCAGGTGGTGCCGCCATCACCTCTGGTTCCACTGCGTCCTGATGTTCCATCGACCTGTCACCGCACTCGCTTCCGGGCACCGCTGACTCTAGGCCCGGTGCCGCCGGTCAGACGACCGCCCCCAACGCCGGCACCAACATCTCGTCAGGGGTGAGGGAGCCGTGTCGGCCGATCAACCGGATCGGTATGACCTCGGCCGGGTCAACGAATCCAACGCCGTCCCGTGCCACCACGGCGACATCACCCAGTCGATCACGTGCAGCCTGTGCAACTACCGGGCCCAGCCAACCTGCATCCACCACCTCGTCGGCAGTGCGGACCCATGCCACAGCGTCGAAGGCTTCCCGGACAGCAACCGCCAGATCCGCTGCGGCAGCAGGCCTGGCATGAAGCCACCTGAACCTCGCTTCTCCGCTCTGCCCTGCAAGAAGGGTCGTCACCTCGGCGGGCAGGTCGATCATGGAATCGCCGACGTGCACCTGTCCATGGTCGGCTGTCACCATCACCGCGGTGCCTGGTGGAAGTCGATCAAGCAGGTTGGCGATCATCCTGTCGCACTTTGCTAGTTCCTCGTCGTACCTGTCGGCGAGCCCAAACTCATGTGCCGTGTGGTCGATTCCGTCCCAGTAGGCGTATACGAACGGTTCGCTTGCTGCGATCAGGTCGACCACATTGTCGACAAACCCTTCCCTATCCTTGAACCCGACCAGTCGGGCACCGGCCAGATGGGCCCTCGTGAATCCGGAGTTGGCAAAGGCGCTCCATGTGACCACCGGTGGCCTCTGGGAACCGAAGCAATCAAGTGGCTGGATGGCTGTCGGGTCGTGCCTGGTACGGGCGTCACCATCTGCTGTATTCCAACGAAGCGTGTTCAACACACCATCCGATACGGCCATCCGGTAGCCGAGTAGACCGTGCTCACCGGGGGGGCGGCCCGTGGAGATCGAGGTGAGGGCGGCGGCTGTGGTGCTGGGCGCCACCGTGGTGATCGATCCGCCTTCCATCGCCGCCAGGGTGGGTGCAATGCCTTTTCGGGGTCCAAGTTGGTTCCAGCCAAGCCCGTCCAGAACCACCAGAACCACGCTGTCGGACTCGAGGACCGCGGCTGGAATCCATTCAGGCTCCTCAGTGCCCTCAAGCAGGGCGGGCACGAGGTGCGTTACACATGCGTTCCGGTAGTCGGGAGCCAGCGGGAGCGGACGTTCGTTCATCGGGTCCACGACCGTACCGCGAGCCGGGGCAGTCTAGGATCGCTGTCCGTGAAGGTCTCGACCCGTGGCGACTATGCAAGCCGAGCCCTGCTGTCCCTGGCGCTCCACGGCGACAGAAAGACCCCCCGGTCGGTACGCGACATCGCCGATAGCACGGACCTCCCCCAGCCCTACCTTGAGCAGATCCTGCTGGCCCTCAAGGGTGCCGGAATTGTGCGTTCTAAGCGTGGCGTGGGCGGCGGATACGTTCTGTCCCGTGAACCTGAGGAGATCTTGTTGTCCCAGATTGTCTCGGCAGTGGACGGGCCGATTGTCGCGGGTGACTTCACCGATCCTCACACCGATGGAGCATGCGACCATGAAGGCCAGTGTGTTCTTCTCTCGATCTGGGCAGGTGCAGGCACCCACATGCGTGAGTACCTGGATTCATTCACACTTGACGACATTGCCCGCATGGCCCAAGGCGAGATCGCCTGGCCTGTCGCCTGAGCCTCCCGCCAACCGATCAGCCGTCAGGCTCTCCAAGCCCCTCGAGCAGGTCATCCAGGTCTGCCGGAAGGGATGATTCAAACTCCAGCCGGTCACCGCTGGCTAGTTGGTCAAAGGCCAGGTACTCCGCATGCAGGAACGGCCTGTCGAGCTGAATGGCCGGCCGGTCACCTCCATAGGCGGCGTCGCCCACCAGGGGATGCCCGATGGCCGCCAGGTGAACCCTGATCTGATGAGTTCGTCCCGTTTCGAGTCGGCATTCCACGAGGGTCACCTCGGGTACCGACCACTGGCTCCTCACCTCGTAACCGGTCCTGGCTTCTTTTCCGGAAGCCACAACAGCCATGTGGGTGCGGTCACGCGGTGACCGACCTATCGGAGCGTCCACCAGGCCCCGTACCTCCTTGAACCGCCCCCAGCTCAGAGCGACATAGCGCCGCCCCATTGAGCGGTCCGCCAACTGCACAACCAGGCTGTCATAGGCGACCTGCGTGCGTGCAACCACCAGGAGACCAGAGGTCCCCCGGTCGAGGCGGTGGACGATTCCAGGGCGGGCCGATGATCCCACGCCCCTGATCTCGGGATTTGATGCCAACAACCCATTGAGGAGGGTCCCCGTTTCGTTGCCTGCTCCGGGGTGCACGACAATCCCGGCCGGCTTCTCAACCACGATGACCTGGTCATCGATGTGCACAACAGGCACCGAGACGTTCTCGTCTGCCACCGGACCGGCCTTTTCGTCGCGGCTCAGATCCGAGATCAGGAGTTCCTCGCCGGCGTTAACACGGTAGGCCCGATGGGTGCAGGGTGAGCCGTCAACGTAGATAGCACCATCGTCGATCGCCGCAGCCGCCCTGTTCCTGCTCACACCGCCCAGCAGTGCGACTATGCGGTCCAAGCGCTCACCATCGAGCGCGTCGGGGATGACCTCGACCGGGCGACCCTCATCAGGCGACTTCATGCTGGATCCACTGTCCTGAGGTTGCCAAGCCACAGGATCACGACGGCACCGACGACTACAACCGAATCGGCGAGGTTGAAGACCGGCCACCACTGAAGGTCCACAAAGTCGATCACCGCACCTCCCAACAGGCCGTCCTCAGATCGGAACGCGCGGTCAACCAGGTTTCCGAGCGCCCCGCCCACGACGGCGCCCACGGTAAGCCTTGCAGCCGGATCAGCCGTCCGTGCTCCGACACGGACCAGCATGATCACCACAGCAACAACGAGCACTCCGATCAGGGGGCCGAAGCCTTCGCCCCGACTGAAGGCTGCACCGGTGTTCTCCACGAGGCGCAGGCGGAGCGTCCAGAACAGGTCGATCGTGTGGCCGTCGCCGAGGGCACCCACAGCCCACCACTTCGTGAGTTGGTCCAGAGTCAGGACCAGACCGCCGACCAGGGCCGACAGCCTCCACCGACCTGTCCAGTCGGCTTCCATTGTCAACGTCGCCCCAGGCCTCCGGCCTTGACCTCGACCCGCTCGGCTGCCCAAGGGATGGCCTTCAGACGGGCTTTGGGGATTGGCTGGCCAGATGTTGTGCAAATGCCGTAGGTGCCTGTCCTGATGCGGTCAAGGGCCGCATCAATCTCGTCAACAGCGTCGCGAGCCTGGGCACTCAGGGCCAAATCCAGGTCACGCTCAACTGCCAGCGTGTCTCCCTCGCCGGATTCCTCGTCGAACTGGACATCGCCGGGGTCTCGGCTCTCGAGCAGCAAGTCGGCTTCGGCCTGAAGGGTCGTGGCACTCTGCAGGTAGGTGGCCCGCTCCTCAAGAAGAAGCTTCTTCTGTGCCGCAACGAAGGGCTTGTCGAGACGTGACTTCTTCTTGGCAGGCGCCTTCTTGGCCACAACCTTCTTCTTGGCAGGCGCCTTCTTGGCCACAACCTTCTTCTTGGCAGGCGCCTTCTTGGCCACAACCTTCTTCTTGGCAGGCGCCTTCTTGGCCACAACCTTCTTCTTGGCAGACACCTTCTTGGCCACAACCTTCTTCTTGGCAGACACCTTCTTCTTGCTCTCAGCAGCCATTGATCTCCCCGATCACCTGTTCAGCCCTGCACCAGACCCTTCCAGCCAGGCACCGGGTGAGGCGGACCTGTTGTGGTCTGCCACACCCGGCAAGTGCGGGCGCGCATCGTATCGGGAGGTAGGGACAACCGGTTGGATCAGGTCGTCAGAGCCCGCGCCCGGACTCACTGGCTCCGGCGGGGTCCCAACCGTCGACCCGGGTGGTGTCGCCTGACTCAGCGCCCTGTTCACGGGTTCCCGCGCCCAGGGACTCGGCCAACCTGGTCAGGTCGAATACCGCAGAGAGAATCCGGTCACGGTGGGCAAGGACCTGCCGCTCGTCCATGTCCATGTCGTCACGCGCTGCATCCCGTGCCATTATCAGGTCCCGGGTTTCAGCAAGCAACTCCCGTCGCCCATCGTCTACAGCCTTCCGGAGTTCAACCTCGGCCGCTTCCCTTATCCGTTCAGCTTCTTCTTCGGCCTCTGCGCGGATCTGACGTGACTCTGCACCGGCGGCCGACAGTTCACCTTCAGCCTCGGTGCGGGCCTCGCGCGCCGGTTCCAGCTCGGCTTCAAGCCGCGCCTCAGCCATGTCGGCCCGGTCTGAAGCGGACTTCAGGTCGCTCCTCAGTGACTTGATCGCCTGGGCCGCCCTGTCCAGCAGTTCGTCGACCTCAAACGGGTCATAGCCGCGCATCTTGGCGCTGAAGTCAGCGTCGTCCAGCGCGTGCAGGATGTCACCGGTGTCCATGCACGGATCGTAACCCTGGGTCTGGAGCGGCGGTTGCACCCCCGGCGGATCCTCAAGAACAGATAATGCCCATCAGAAAGGAGATGGCAAAGAACGCCACCAGCGGCGACAGGTCCAGCGCCATTGCACCCATCCGGACCGGGGGTAGGAACCTCCGCAGTGGTATCAGGATCGGATCGGTGACCGTGTAGAGGAGCCCTGCGACGGTCGCCATTGCGCCGTGTGGCGAGATCGGGAACCAGGAAAGCACCACCCGTACCAACAGGACAAAGATGTACAACTGCAGGAGCGTGCAGATCAGAGATGCCATGGTGCAGATACCGGCCGAGCCCGTGGCTCAGTTGGTGGAACCCATGTCTTCCAGCCGTCTTCGGTCCTCAGCCGAGATCTCCACATCCGACGGCGTGAGAAGGTATACCTGGCTGATGACGCGCTCCATCTGTCCCTCCTTGCCGTAACAGAGGCCGCTTGCGAAGTCGATGATCCGACGGGCGACCTTTCTTTCGACGCCCTGGAGGTTCACTATCACAGGTTGATTGGCCTTGAACCTGTCGGCGAGCTCCGGCGCCTCGTTGAATGACGCTGGCGAGATCGTGTGCGGCTTCACCGCTACAGCGGGTCGGAGAGGACGAACCGTGCCGCTGGGCTCCATCGACCGCGCCCTCACCGAAGTGGATGACCCGTCGGTGGCCCTGAGGGGGTGCACATTGCCCGGGTTCTCGGCAGCCGCACGGGCTTGGACAAACTCGCCCGACGAGAGAGGACCGCGGTTCACCCAGGGTTCGGCCGCGTAATCCTCATATGCGTCGTCTGGTCCAAGACCCAGCCACAACAGGGCTCTTCTCATAATGGCCATCGGCTACGGCTTCCATCCCTGGCTACATGGGCCACGGAGCCCCGTGACCTGACGAGGATGGTACCTGTAGAGCCGGCCAACATGCTGACACCCTGTGGTTGGGCGCCGGTGCGCCGCGTGTCACGACGGTCCTTTGGCCGGACCCGGTCTCGCCCGATCCTCGTGTCACCGTGGCTGCCTCTCACCGAAGATCGCCCTGCCCACCCTCACCAGGGTCGACCCCATGTCCACGGCCAGATCCATGTCGTCGGTCATTCCCATCGACCGCTCAGGAAGGCCCAGGCTGTCGGCAAGACCGGCAAGCACCTTGAAGGCGTGTCTCGTTCCTTCCTGGTCTCCAGCAGCACCCACGGTCATCAGGCCTGCCACCTCGAGACCCAGGTCAACTCCTCGCGCAACCAGCGCCTCAACCTCAGAGGGTGGGCATCCGGCCTTTCCAGGTCCGTCGAGGGGATCCACCTGTACCAGGATCCTCGCTCCGGGGTCGCGTTTGGCAACTTCGTCGAGAAGTGAAGAACGATCTACCGTCTGCCAGAGGTTTACGACGCCGGCAAGGTGCCTGACCTTGTTCCTCTGGAGTCCCCCGATCATGTGCCAGCCGACCCGCCCCTGAGGCAACTGGCTGTTCTTCTCGAGAAGTTCCTGGGCGTAGTTTTCGCCGACCTCGTTGATTCCTGCTGCCAGTACCGATAAGACAGCCTCGACGGAAAAGGCCTTGGTGACCGGAAGCAGGCGTGTCCTACCCCCGCTCCTGTTGTCAAGATGGCTTCGTATCTCCTCGATCCGATCCAGCACCAGGTTCACTGGTGGAAACGACGGGCCTAGCCGATTCTCAGGCAACATCCGAGCCGGATCCCTCCGTCAGCACTGCCACCATCGCCTGACGGCTGCCCGATCCGGTGGCCCTGTGCGACCAGTAGCGGTCATCACATGACGTGCACGCTCCGTCGATCTCGAAGTCGTTTACCCCGGCCTTCTCCAGTGATGCCACGACCGCCGCCGACAGGTCCAGGGCCGGGTGACCATCACGGGTCACTGCCTCGACCTCACGACTGAAAACTCCAACCACTCTCCTGAGGTCTTCGCTTCCGAACTCGTAGCAGCACGGGTGTATACATGGTCCGACCACAGCCCTCTGTGGACCTCCAACCAGGCTCCTCAGCGCTTCAGATGCCTCCTCGAGGATGCCTCCGAGAACTCCGCGCCAACCTGCGTGGGCCACAGCCAGGCCCCCGTTGTCGGCAATGAGGGCCACCGGGGCGCAGTCGGCTACCTGGACGCTCAGGACGCAGCCCGGATACCGGGTAATGGCGGCATCGGCCTCCGAGCCGGCGGCTCCACCAGGCTCTTCCACGGTGACCACCGAGATACCGTGTGTCTGGTTCAGCCAGGTCCAGGAACTCTCCCCGCTTTCGGCACCTTCGAGCGAGCAGCGTCGCTCCTCCAGGAGCCCATCAGGGTCATTGACGGCGAGGTCCCCGTCCACAATCTCCGACATCCGAACAACTACGACGTGGCCCGACGGAAGCACCCGTCGAGCCAGCGCCCTGGACATCAGGGCTACTTCAGGAAGCTCGGAACGTCGAGGTCGTCATCGATGTTGGAATCGGCGAACACGTCGACGATCGGCGCCTCGGCAGTGACTGTGGTACTCCGGGTGGCACCAGACGGGCGGTCACCGTCCCAGCGGTCAAACCCAGCAGCGATGACTGTGACACGCACATCGCTTCCCATCTCATCGTCGACGACAGTGCCGAAAATGATGTTGGCGTCGGGATGGGCCACACCGTGAATCACCTCGGCGGCCTCGTTGACCTCGAACAGGCCAAGGTCGCTGGGGCCGGAGATGTTCAACAGGATTCCCCTGGCGCCCTCGATTGAGGCTTCTAGCAGGGTGCTTGAGATGGCCTTTCGGGCGGCGTTGAGGGCCCGGCTCTCACCGGTTGCCTGGCCAACACCCATGAGGGCCGATCCGGCGTCCTCCATGACAGTCTTCACATCGGCGAAGTCAGTGTTGATGAGCCCGGGTGTGGTGATGAGCGAGGTGATTCCCTGAACCCCGTGGAGGAGCACCTCGTCAGCGAGTTGGAATGCCTCCAACAGCGGCGTTGCCTCGTCGGATATCGAGAGCAGTCGGTCGTTGGGAATGACGATCTGGGTGTCGACCTTGTCCTTGAGTTGAACGATTCCGTGCTCGGCCTGCACGGCCCGGCGACGACCCTCAAAGCCGAATGGCCTTGTGACCACTCCGATGGTCAGGGCTCCAACTGCCTTGGCGACCTCGGCCACAACCGGCGCCGCGCCCGTACCGGTTCCGCCGCCCTCACCTGCCGTGATGAAGACCATGTCGGCGCCTTCGAGGGCCTCCTGGATGTCGCTGCGGTGTTCCTCGGCTGCCTGACGTCCAAGTTCCGGGTCGGCACCTGCACCCAGGCCTTTGGTCAACTCACGTCCGATGTCCAACTTCACGTCGGCATCGCTCATGAGGAGCGCCTGTGCATCGGTGTTGATCGCGATGAACTCCACGCCGCGCAGGCCAGCATCGATCATCCTGTTGATGGCGTTTACCCCACCACCACCGATGCCGATGACCTTGATTACGGCCAGATAGTTCTGTGGATTACCCACCATCAATGTCTCCTGATCTCCGGCCACCCATCGGGCAGCGCCTGCGAACGGCCGTCGCCATTGTCATACCCTCAGGTTGACCTTGAGGGTATGAAGGTACCGACCTCGTTTAGTGGTTGGGAGACTACGGGGAGTAGTCGACAAACGTCAACCCGTAGGGAAACAAGATCCCACGATCAACAACGGGCCTCGTCACGCACGAGAACCGGATTGTGGTGGATTGACACGTCAATTGTCACGAGACACGCCAGCACAACCCACGTCAGGACCGTGGCGAGAGACCTCATCTCGTCGCGGTAGTCCTCACCAACCCCGAGTTCGGCATCAACCCCACCGACCAGTTCAGCCCGCACACCGTCACCCGTCGGGACGAGAGCCTCGATCCAACTGCCCAGGTCAGGAGTCACGTCAGCTGCTGCCCTCAACAGGAGGTCGACCCCGGGCACGATCGTGCCGGGCTGGCCAAGGGTGTCCACCCGGACTGTCGTAAGGCCTACACGCGGCTCGACAACCGCATCCAGAACGGTTCCGCTTCCATCCAGCAGGGCTCTCCGACCAGTTAGGTCAACGGCGTTGACCACCGCTGTCCGTTGCAGAACCGACATCCGGATCGAGTCGGGCCATTCCCGCACGACCTCCACCGCCTCCACCCACGGCTCAGCCGTAACCCTCCGGTCCACTGCGTCCGTGTCGACGGTGATCATGGGTTCGCCGAGTCGGACTGCGGCAACTTCCAGGATTCGTGCATTGCTCAGGTGTCCGGCCACACCCACGACCTCAACTCTGTCTATGTCCAGAAAGCCGCTGCGCGTGGCAGCGAAGCCACCCGCTCCCACAACCACGAAAAACAGCAAAGTCCATGCCCACCAGAGGCTCCTACTCCCCTCCTCTGTGACAGTCTCCCCGCTCACTGCGCCTCGCCGAATCCGACCAGGATGGTCTCAGGAATCAGGTCGAGGCCGTGGCCCTCCAGCACCAGGCGCCTCACCTCGGCCATCAGGGCGAAGATGTCATCGGCAGACCCACCCTGATCGGCCTGAATGAAGTTGGCGTGCCGTTCAGACACCGCTGCGCTTCCTATCCGGAGCCCCTTCGCTCCAGCCAGTTCGATGAGGCGACCCGCTGAGTCACCTGGCGGATTGGCGAATACCGATCCCGAGTTCTGCCCGCCGGGCTGGTTCTCTCTCCGCCATCGCACAATCTCTGCAAGCAGTTCCTCACCCTCTGCCCTCTCCCCCTCCTTGAGGTCTAGGGCGGCAGAGGTGACCACCTGACAGGCCGAAACAGCTGACTGGCGGTACCCGAGGTGCAACTGCGCCGCAGGTACCTTCGTAACGACAGCCTCTTCCAGATCCAGGAGAGAGACCTCTGTCAGCACCGCTGCCATATCCGAGCCATGCCCACCGGCGTTCATCCGCACCGCGCCTCCCATGCTGCCAGGAACCCCTACCGCCCACTCGAAACCCGTCAGGCCCTCAGCCACCGAGAAGCGCGCAACGACAGGCAGGGCTGCAGCTCCCCCGGCCGTGAGCCGGTTGCCCCGAACACGAGTCGTCTCGAAGCCGGGCCCAAGTTGGATTGCAAGGCCCTCGAACCCGGCATCGGCGATAAGCATGTTGGAGCCCCTGCCAACGACCAGGCTCGGCACCCCGGTGCCGACAAGGGCCTTCGCAACGCCCATCAATTCGTCTTGGTCGTCTGGGCGCACAAAGAGCGCAGCCGGACCACCGACCCGGTAGGTGGTGAGATGGGCCAGACCATGGCCGGTCCCGACCCCATTGGCCAGCGGCGTCTCCCCGAGGCGTTCCCTCAGCAGACCAATGCCCTGGTTGTCAGCCACGGTCCTGACCCTCCAGGGCCGTGCGGACCTCATCGGGTACAGAGGTGAGGTCACCGGCTCCCATTGTGAGACAGAGATCCCCGTTGCCGAGCTCAGCGGCCAACTGCTCTACGAGTTCCTCCCTGCGGACGACATAGCGGATGTCCTGTTCGGGATGTGCATCCCTGACGGCGTCGACGATGAGGCGGCCCGAGACCCCGACCCTGGGAGCCTCTCCGGCCGGATAGACGTCGGTCACGTAGAGGATGTCGACTCCGTTGAACGCTTCGGCGAACCCGTTGCAGAGCTTCTCGGTGCGGCTGTAGCGATGGGGCTGATAGACGGCTACCAGCCGGTTCCACGTTCCGCTCCCGGCTGCCCGGACCGTAGCTGCCACCTCGGTGGGCAGGTGTGCGTAATCGTCGACGAAGACAACGCCTGCGATCCGACCTCGTTGTTCGAAACGGCGTGCAACCCCACCGAACCTGGCGAGCGAACTCGCCACAGATTCAGGATCGGCACCAGCCATCATCCCCACGGCAGCAGCGGCTGCCGCGTTCCTGGCGTTGTGTGCACCGGGTAGGGGCAGTTCAAGCTGTAGTGCGGCCCCGTCCGGTCCTCGAAGAGCGAACCGTACGCCTTCCCACGACTCTTCAAGGTCCTGGATCCGCCAGTTGGCCCGTGGATCGCCTCCGATCGTGAGAGTCCGGGCCTCGGCAGCCAACCCCCTCCCTCCCTCGTCGTCCACCCCGACCAGCACCGGCCCGTCGGTCTCAGCCACGAAGCGAAGGAATGCCTTCTTCAATTCGGGGAAGCCGCCGTGGTGCTCCAGGTGGTCAGGCTCAAGGTTCGTCACCACGCCGTACTTCCTGGGAAGCAACAGGAACGACCCGTCGCTCTCGTCGGCCTCAACGACAAGGAGGCGGCCGGCATCCCATGCCGCTCCGGTGCCGATCTCGTTCACGTCGCCACCGATGATGAACGACGGCTTCAGACCGGCTTCGCGTAGGACCAGCGCCAGCATTGACGTGGTCGTGGTCTTGCCATGGGTGCCCGCAACGGCAATGGCGTCCCGCTCACCACAGATTGCCGCCAGGATCTCTGCCCGACTGGCAATGGGAATCCCAGCGTCCCTTGCAGCCACACACTCGGGGTTTCGGTCAGGCACGGCCGTTGACCGCGTGATCAGGTCGGCACCTTCAATATTGGCTGCGTCGTGGCCAACGGTGACCGCTACACCAAGGGCTCCCAGCCGATCGAGTCCCGCCGAGGCCTTCAGGTCGGACCCTGTCACGGTGTGCCCCATCGACGCCAGAACTTCGGCGATGGCACTCATGCCCGCTCCCCCGACACCGATGACATGGATCCGACGGGGAGGCGAGATCACCGGTACGACCTCAGCCACGGTCATGCTCCCGGGTGGCAGCCTCACCGGAGGCGACGCGCCCGACCAGGTCGGCAACCAGATCGGCGGCATCGCCACGGCCCATCGTGCGCGAGCTCTCACCCATCTCCTCAAGGGCAACGGGGTCCTCAAACAGGTTCTGGACCTCGGCTGTCAGTCTGTCTCCATCCAGGTCAGCGTCCTTCACGAGGACCGCAGCACCCGCATCAACGAGACCTTTCGCATTCAGCGTCTGGTGGTCCCTCGGTGCACCCGGTAGAGGAACCAGAACAGCCGGTCGGCCGATGACGGTCAGTTCGGCCACGGTGGTGGCTCCAGCCCGGCAGAGGACCAGGTCTGCAGCCGCCAGAACCGCCGGCATGTCGCTCTCGTACTCGACAGGGCGGTAGTCGACCCGGTGAGGAACCTCAGGCGGGTTGGCAAGGTGGCCCGGCCAGTCCCGTCTGCCGACCACGTGGTGGACAACGATGCTTGCTCCATCCCAGCGTTCAACCATGTCCGCAACTGCGGTGTTGATCCGCCTCGATCCGAGGGAACCACCAAATGCAACAAGAACCGGTGTCTCGTCGAACCCCATCCGCTCACGCTGGACCAGATGCGAGTTCGAGGGTGAGAGGTCCCGGACCCTGCGACGGACAGGGTTGCCAGTAAGCACAGAGCGCGGTAGGCCGGTATCTGGGAAGGCCACGATCGCAGCCACAGCAAAGCGCCCCAGAAGCCTGTTCGCCTCGCCGGCAACCGCATTCTGCTCGGCCACCAACAGGGGGATGCGGAGCAGCACCGCCGCAAGTCCACACGGAATACTCGCATAACCACCTGTCGCCAGCACCACAGACGGCCGGTACCTGATGAGCAGGTGGAGAGCCCTGAGTAGCGCCGCCAAAAGGCCGGTCAGCGCCAGCAGGTTGGCAGGGGTGAGGCGGCGTTGGATTCCGCGTCCCGATAGCACGGTAAGGCCGAAGCCGGCCTCAGGGACCAGGCTGGTCTCGATTCCCCGGCGACTACCCACAATGTGAACGAACTCCGGGCCAGACACAATTGTTCTCTCGACCAGCGCACCGGCTACCGCCAGCCCCGGGAGGAGGTGGCCTGCGGTTCCTCCACCGGCGATAACCACGCCGCCCCGCCGGGGGCGAGCGGCAGCCCTGGCGGCAGGTCGCCTTCCGACTGTCACGAGGCCTGTCGGGCGATATTCAAGAGGATCCCGTAGGCGGCCATCGTCACGACCAGGGCGCTCCCGCCGAATGAGACAAACGGAAGCGGCAGTCCCGTGATCGGCACCACACCCAGCACCGCTCCGATGTTCACGAATGCCTGAACAACGATCCAGCAGGTCACGCCGGCCGCAAGTAGTTGGCCGAACGCATCCGGCGCCCTCAGGGCCGTCGAGAGGCCAATCAGGCCAATCACGAGGAATGTCAGGATCACGATTCCGGCTCCGACCAGGCCCCACTCCTCGGCAACGATCGCAAAGATGAAATCGGTGTGCGCGTAGGGAAGAAAGCCCCACTTGGCGCGACTGGCTCCGAGCCCGATTCCGCTGATCCCACCGCTGGAGACCGCAACGCCGGCCTGGATCGCCTGCCACCCGGTGTTCAACGGGTCGGTCCACGGGTCGAGCATTCCGAAAAGGCGTTGCCTGCGGTAGTCGGCGCTGAGACTCAACCCGGCAACACCGGCTATCCCCACCACACCCAACCCTGCGAGTACATCCAGACGGGTCCCTGAAAAGAACAACAGAGAACTCACGATGGCCAAAACGATGACCAGGGTGCCCAGGTCAGGCTCAAGCATCAGGAGCACTCCGATCGTGGCAGTCACCACCAACACGGGTCGAAGGGTCAGCCTCAGCTGGCTACTCGGGCGACCTGGTCGCGAAAGCAGGTCGGCGCAGTAGAAGAGGATTCCCAGCTTGGCAACCTCGGAGGGTTGAAAGGTGATGGGGCCAACACCGATCCACCGGGCAGAGCCATTCGCGCTGATGCCGATTCCCGGTATGAGGACCATGACCAGCAACCCCACGGCCACGATGATCGCCGGTTGGGACAGCACCCTCAGGCGTCGATAGTCGATCCGCATCATCATGGTGAGTGCGAACAGGCCGATGGCGAACCAGATGACCTGTCGTTTCAGGTGGTACCAGGCGTCGCCGTAGGACCGCAGGTCGTTCACGGACGAGGAGGAAAGGACCATTACGACCCCCAGCAGGCCGAGAAGCATCGCCATTGCCCCGAGCAGCACAAAGCGTGCCGAGCGTCGGCCCGGCGGCTTACGGGGGACCTGACCGACCTCGCCAGCAGGGTGCCTTGAGCGGGTCCCAGCCCTGCCACGTTCCCGGGTGTCGCTCACCGGTCTGCCTCCATGGCGGCAACGGCCCGTGCGAAATCGAGCCCCCGTTCGGAGTACGAGCCGTACCAGTCAAACGATGTGCAACCGGGCGAGAGGAGCACGGTTCCACCACCGGATGCACACTCCCCTGCCATTGCGACGGCTGTCGTCATTGAGTCGGCCACCTGCAGCGGAACCCGGCCTGCGAATGCCTCCTCGATCTCACCGGCCGCCTCTCCGATGGCAACCACACAGCAAGGGTTGGAATCGCCGAGGATTGAGAGGTCGAGCCCCTTGTTTCGGCCGCCGGCAATCAGGACGGACCCCGGCAGACCGGCCAGAGCGGCAAGGGTTGCGTGGGGGGTAGTGGCCTTGCTGTCGTCCACGTAGCGAACCCCGTTGTGCTCGGCTATCAGGCTCATTCGGTGGGCCAGACCCCTGAAGTCGGCGAGCACGGTCGCGCACGCATCAAGATCGGCCCCTGAACGAACGGCTACCGCCGTCGCCGCCTGAGCGTTGAGGAGGTCGTGGGGAAGGTGTCGTGGCATGGAGGCAACATCGATGACCTCATTGTCGCCATGTAGCAGCCGACCACCGTGGACCCGGCAGAACGAGTCTGACCGACCGAAGCCGGTCGCTCCCACCGGAGCGTGGGCTGCAACAACGGGGTCCGCCAGGTTCGCCACCGCGTCCTCAGCGTTGTCGACTCCCTCCCAGATACGCGCCTTGGCAGCCTCATAGGACTTGAGGTCCGAATGGACATCAAGATGATCGGGACTGAAGTTGATCCACGCCGCCGGCGAGGCTGAGAACCGGTGGACATGGGCCAGCCTGAAAGATGATGCCTCCACGACGAAGACCTGGGTTTCAGCGTCCTCAATTGCTGCGACCATTGGAGTGTCGGTGTTCGCTGCCGCCGCTGCCTGGATACCGGCCTGTTCCAGCATTGCGACGATCAGGGTGACCACCGTTGTCTTGCCGTTGGTCCCAGTGACGGCACATCGACGGCGTTCATCCCAACGGGTCGCCAGGTCGTACTCATCCAGCAGAGCCAACCCGGTCGCCGTTGCAGCTGCGAATACGGGGTGTCCGTCAGGGACCCCTGGGCTGACCACGGCCTCGCTGCAGTCCTCCAGCAGGCGAATCCAGTCGGATGGCTCTGGCGCCACGACCAGTTCCACTCCAAGCCGCTCGGCATACTCCAACGCTGCCGCTTCGGGGCTGTCATCGACGGCCACCACGTCGTGTCCACGTGCACGCAGCGCCCCTGCAACTACCCGGCCTGTCACTCCCAGGCCCAGAACCAGCACCGTGGAGCTCATGGCCTGGATGCACCGAGAATGTCGATGAGACCGGCATTTATCGAGTCGGCGTAGAACAGACCGAGGCCCGCTGCGGTGCACATGCCCGACAGGATCCAGAAGCGGACGATGACGGTCGTCTCGGGCCAACCCTTGAGTTCAAAGTGGTGATGGATCGGCGCCATACGGAACACGCGCCTTCTTCCGAACATGCGGAACCCGATCACCTGGATCATCACGGAGACGGTCTCGAATACAAACAGACCAGCGACGATCGGTAACAACAGCGTGGTGCTGGTCGCAAGGGCCAGTGCCGCCAGGCCACTCCCGATCGCCAGGGAACCGGTGTCACCCATGAAGATCCGAGCGGGAGCAGCGTTCCACCACAGGAAGCCCAGGCACCCACCGGCCATTGCGGCTGCGACCACCGCGAGATCAAGGGCATGTCGTATCTCGTAGATCTCGGGTAGGCGGAACTGCCAGAAGGCGACGACCGTGAATGCCCCGAATGTGAACACCCCGGCACCGGCGGCGAGGCCGTCAAGGCCGTCGGTGAGGTTCACAGCATTCGATGATCCGACTATCAGGAGTACAGCCCAGACCACCCACAGGACGCTGCCTATCCGAATGCCGGGCTGGTCGAAGCGGGCGAAGGAGACCACCGAATGGGTCGGCGTGTGCTCGATCATGAGAACCGCGAAAGTAAGCCCGACGGCGAGAAGCCCGACCATCTTGGCCCGCTTGTTGAGTCCCAGATTGCGTTCCCTGACAACCTTGATCCAGTCGTCGAGAAGGCCGACCGCTCCGCCACCGACAATTGCCAGCATCACAAGGATGCCCGATGTCGTGTAGATGCCGTTGTAGAAGTCGCTGACGATGTAGCCGAGTACCGCTCCGGAGACAATGGCCAGACCTCCCATTGTGGGTGTTCCGGCCTTGATGTTGTGACCCTCAGGGCCATCATCGCGAATGGGTTGGCCGATGCGGTAGCGGGTGAGCGACCTGATCAGGAAGTGCGTTCCGAGCAGGGACACTACCATCGCCACTGCTGCGGCTATGAGGACCCTGATCACGAGGCGGTACCCGCTTTGCTTCCTCGGCCCTGGAGCAGGTTGACGGCCTCCTCGCGAGCAACGATCCGGTCGTCAAATGGCCGCCCGACGTCGCCAGTCAGCTGGGCCGTTTCGTGTCCCTTTCCGGAGATCACGACCATGTCGCCGGCGCGGGCCAGTGTCAGGGCGGTGGCAATCGCCCGGCGCCTGTCAACGATCGTGTGTGCGGGTGGTCCTGCCATACCCGTAAGAATGTCCGCAATCACCCCCTCGGGTGGTTCACCCCTCGGGTTATCCGAGGTGACAACGACAAGATCTGCGCCCTTTTCGGCCACCTGCCCCATTTCGGGGCGTTTCCCTGCGTCACGTTCTCCGCCACACCCGAACACGGAGATGACACGACCACCGCCGGCTACAGCGCGTGCCGATGAAAGCAGTTGCGCCAGCGAATCTGGTGAGTGTGCGTAGTCGACGAGCACAGTCAGCCCTCCGTCAACCTCTACCAACTCGAACCTGCCCGGAATCGGAGCGGCAGCGGCCAACCCCTCAACGATTACTGTCGGATCAACCCCCGACAGGATCGCCAGTTCAGCCGCAACGATCGAGTTGACGACGGTGAAGTCGCCCCCGACAGGGACCTGCACATCAAGGCCCGCCCAACGAAATGCGACCCGATCGACCCAGACCTTCCGGTCGACATCAGCGACGGACACCTCGACAACCTCAAGGCCCTCTTCAAGGGCCCTGTCGGCCACCCTCCTACCGGCCGCACTGTCGACAACGACCACGGCGCGACCGGTGAAAGAGGATGTGAAGAGGCGTTCCTTCGCTGCGGCATATGACTCCATTGTCTGGTGATGATCCAGATGGTCGCGTGACAGGTTCGTGAAAGCCACGGCAGAGAAGCGGGTTCCGTCGACACGATGCTGGTCCAGGGCGTGGGATGAGACCTCCATCACCACTGCCCCGCGCTCTTCGGCTACCCAGGCAGCGAGTTGTCGTTGAAGGCAGGGGGCTTCCGGCGTTGTGAGGGTGCCTGTGAGTGTTCCGATGGTGGCCGGGCTGCGACCTGCATGCTCGAGGATTTCGCCCAGCAAGTGCACGACGCTGGTCTTTCCGTTGGTTCCAGTCACCCCGATGACGTCAAGCTCCGCTGAGGGCCTCCCTGTAAGCTCTGAGGCCAGCAATGGCATCAGGCGCCGCACAGAGGGGACGACAATCAGCGGAACGTCGAGTTCGAGGGGCCGTTCCGCCAGGACGGCCACAGCTCCTGCCTCTACAGCCTCTCTGGCGTGTGCGTGACCGTCGCTGTTCTGCCCGGGGACGCAACAGAAGAGATCGCCAGAGCTGACAACGCGGGAATCGTGGACGATTCGCCCAATGTCGGGATCTTCGCCTGGTTTTGACGAGGCCGAGACGGATTGTTCGGTGGCCGCCAACAGCGCGGATAACAGCATCTCACCCGACGACCGCCAGAGCGGTCTCCTCGGCGGCCTGGAGGTCGAACGCCCTTGCCGGCGTAGTAGCCATGACCCTTCCAACCTGGTTGAGGCCGGTCCGCTCAAACTCGGACGGTATTCGAAGTTGCCTGACGGCGAACTGTGCATAGTCGGAAAAGATCGGCGCGGCTGCCCGGCCACCCGAATAGGTCTGGCGAGCCGGTTCGTCGACAACCACGAGGATCACCAACTCGGGAGCCTCTGCCGGCAGGAAGCCGGCAAAGCTGGCAACATAGCGGACTTCGTCTCTGTCCTCGCCGTAGCCGCCCTTGGCAAGGGGTTTCCATGCGGTGCCTGTCTTGCCGGCAACCCGGTAACCCGGCACCTGGCCTTGTGTCCCTGTTCCATCAGAGACGACAGCCTCCATCATCGAGACGACGCTGCGTGCGATACCCGGCGAAACCACTTCGATCTGGTCACCGGTCTGGGTTGGGGTGAACACTCCCCCATCATCCAACGAACCCCGCACCAGGGTGGGCGCGGGTCGTCGACCGTCGTTTGCCATGGTCGCGAATGCGGTGAGCATCTGTATCGGGGTTGTCGAAACGCCCTGCCCGATGGCGATTGTGGGAAGGGAGGTACCGGACCATTTGCCCACCGGAGTGAGGATGCCTCGGGCCTCGCCCGGAAAGCCCAGGCTGGAGACCGAGCCGAGGCCGTAGTCCAGGAGTTGCCTGTACAACGCCTCCTCTCCCAGTTCCTGTGCCCAGAGAATCGTTCCAACGTTTGAGGACTGGCGAAGTATGTCTGCTACCGACCACTGCTCTGTCCCGTGTGGGAAGGAGTCCTTGAAGTCCGAGTCGTGCACGAACACGCTGTCGGGAACCTCTCGAACCGTGTCCGGTGCAGCGGTACCGGTTTCAAGGATCGCCGACATGGTGAGGGGCTTCATTATCGAGCCGGGTTCGAACGTCCAGGTGGCAACCTTGTGTTCGGTAGAGGGGCGGACCACGCCGTCATCACCTCGTGTGACGGTCGCTGAGGCGAGTATCTCACCGCTTTCAGGCCTCATCGCCACGAGGACGCCGCCCTTTCCGCCTGCGGCCTCAACCCCATCTGCGAGCAGCCGCTCAGCCTCGAACTGAAGAGCCCTGTCGATGGTCAGCACGAGGGTCAGGCCCTGCTCGGCCGGTTCGACCCTGTATTCGCCTCCCGGGATGGTGGACCCGCCCAGACCCGCCTCGACGATCATCTCTCCGTTCGTTCCCGACAAGAGGCCGTCGTAGATGAGCTCGAGGCCGCTGATTCCATTGTTGTCGATATCCGTCCTGCCGAGGAGTGCCAGTGCTGATCCGTCACCAGGTCGCAGTCGTGCTTGCTCAGGTTGGGCATAGACGCCTGAGAGGTCGAGGGCCATTACGTTGTCGGCCACCTCATCCTCAACCTGTCGATCCAGGTAGACGAAGGAGCGTTGGCTGGACAGCCGTGCCTCAAGGACATCGATGTCGGTGCCCAGGACTCCGGCAAGCGCCATCGCCGCTCCCGCTGGATCTTCAATCATTCCGGGATTGGCGACCACGGATCGTCGGGGTACCGAGAGGGCCAGGTCGACTCCGTTTCGGTCGACGATCGCGCCCCTGACAGCGGGGAGGGTCACGGTTCGTATCCGCTGGGCAAGGCCCCTCTCTAGGTAGCGGTCGGGCTCCATTACTTGCAGTTCCACAAGCCTCCATCCGAGCAGTCCGGACAGCACCGCGAATATGAGGCCAACCAGCAGGATCCGTCGCTTCAGGCGCTTCTGGGCGCCCAGGCGCAGGAGGTCCCGACTGGAGCCCCGGCCGGTGCCGGTTGCCACCGTAGGTGCGGTGCTCAACGAACCCGGAGTGAGAAGGGGTTCTCGGATGGACCCGGGAGCGGGCGCAGGGGGTCGCCGGGCACTACTGCCGGCAGGTAGAGGCGGTTCGGCGGCGGCGTCATCCCCAGGCGACCGGTGGCGGCACTCAGGATCCGGGATGGGCTCTCGAGGCGTGCTACCTCCTCCCTGAGCACCTGTGAGCGTTCCTGGCCGTACTCCAGCCGATCCTGCAGGGCATCGAACTCGAACTGGCCGCTGACGAGCACGCTGTGCAGTGACGCCATTGCCAGCAGGGCAACGAAGAGCCCGAAGACCGTAAGGGCTCCCATGGCCCCGAATGCAGGCCTGCTGCTGGTCGCGACCTTGGACGTTGCACTGCTGCGGGTTCCCCTGTCTGGGTATGCCTCGCTACGTCCAGCCGGTCTGACTACTGCAGTCATGCCCGCTCCAGAATCCGCAGGCGGGCACTGGCAGCCCTTGGGTTGCGCTCGATCTCAGTTGCACTGGGCCGGAGCGCCCTTCTCCTTAGAGTGACCGCCTCGGGCCGGGCGCCACACCCACAGGGCAACTTTGGGGGACACTTGCACCCACCGGTCACGGCACGGTCGAACCGGACCTTGACGAGGCGGTCCTCGCCCGAATGGTAGGAGATGACAACGCCCCGGCCGCCGGGCCTGAGGCGTTGAATCGCCGCATCGAGGCCTACTGCCAACTGCTCCAGTTCAGAGTTCACCTCGATGCGTATGGCCTGGAAAGTCCGCTTGGCCGGATGCCCGCCCGTGCGACGTGCCGGAGCGGGAATGGCCGAGCGAACCAGTTCAGCCAACTCTGCGGTGTCGACGACTGGCCTCGCAGCCACGATCGCTTCAGCGATTCGTCGGGCGTACCGTTCGTCGGAATTCCGGTAGATGAGATCGGCCAACGTGCTCTCGCTGTAGCCGTTTATGACCTCTGATGCCGTTCGTTCCCGTGTCCGGTCCATTCGCATGTCCAGAGGCCCTGCGTCGCGGTAACTGAACCCACGCTCGACGCGGTCGAGTTGGGGCGACGAGACACCCAGGTCAAAGAGGAAAGCTGAGATCTGTCGGGTGTCGGCCCTGTCGAGGGCAAGGCTGAGGTCCCCAAAGTCCGAGTGCTGGAGTGCGACGCGGTCTCCGAACGTTGAGAGGCGTCTGGATGCGACTGCGATGGCATCGGTGTCCCTGTCAAGACCGATGAGGGTGCAGTCCGGGAGGGCTTCCAACAGGGCTGTGGCATGGCCAGCACCACCGAGAGTGGCATCAAGGATTGGTCCCGCTGGCACGTCAGACAGTGCTTCGATGACCTCGTCGAGCATCGCTGGCTGATGCTGGAAGCTATCTGCCGGAGTTGGTCTGTCTTTATCCATCTGTTCATCTGTTTCCGCGGTGGTATTGACGTCGCAGCGGTGCGCCCTGCGGCGGCTACGAACGGTCGTCAGCCTCATGGTCTCCCCTGTAGCGGGCTCAAATCCCGCTCCCCCGGCGGAAGGCCGCGTCGATTGAACGGTCAAGCTCATCGGCCATTCCCCCCCAGTCGGGGGCGTTCCATATCTCGATCCGGTCGATGGCGCCGCAGACGACCACGTCGCGTTCGAGTGCTGCGAACTCCCTGAGCCTCGGGGGGACGATGATTCGCCCCTGGGGGTCCAACCTGACCTCCTTGGAACGAGCTGCGAGGCCCCTCAGGACGGCGGGATCGGTCTCGCCTGAGCGCTCCTCCTCCTCGAGGCGGCGGACCATGGACTTGAAACGGTCAGCGGTCCAGAGGGCAACGCAACCGGCCCAGGGAGAGAGGTAGGCCGGCCCGTCGAAATGGGTGCGGAATTCTGCCGGCATGACCAGACGACCCTTGTCGTCAAGGGTGTGGTCGTGCGTCCCAACAAATGGCATTGCCACATCTCTCTTTCCCTCCATAGCGCACCACTTTATGGGGATTTAACCCACATAGCAAGGCAAGGGGCCCACTCTCCCCCAATTAGAGGGGTTTCTGGCATGGAAGTGGGGTGCGAATCAACCCGGCGGGGCATCTCCGGGAAAACAGGGTGTAAAGCCGGTGCGCCCCAGCGATAACCGGCGGATCTCAGGGAAGTTGGTTCAGGAAGGCCTCGGAAAGGCTCCCCGGGTCAACCTCAAGGCCCTCAGCCGACCCTGCCAGGTCGGCGGACGCCACATCTGCCGGCTGCAGATCGAACAACCGGACCATCTCGCTGGGCCGCCACCGGAGCAGGGCGGCACACTGGAAGCGGGCACCCCTTCTGTTGCGGCGCTGGCTGATACCGACGACCTTGCGGCCGCCCACCAGGACCTCACTCGGACCTACGCCGGCGAAGCAGACCGTCTCCGACCACCTTGTCGTGACCATGGGGCCGAAGTGAACTGTTGCCCCGACATCCATGTCGGTGAGAGCAGCACGCCAGGCAGCACCAAGCCAGTTGCCCGACCGGGAAATGTCGTCATTCCAGAGCGGATCTTCCCGCGGCAACAGGACGTCGATCCAGAGGACCTCGTCGGGGCCCACCAGAACGCCTCCACCACCAGACCTTCGCCGAACCACCTGAATGCCCTCGACTGTCGGCATCACCCGCTGGGCACTACCAACCACTACGGCAACGTCTGGAACGTCATGGAGCAACACCCGCCGCGCATCGAGGGGCGGGTCGATGTTGTGGCGCTCGGCGATGCTCCCAGCCGGACGCTCCACCACCCAGCCGGGTGACATCAGACGCCCCTCTCCATCTCCCTGCACCACTCCAACCAGACGAGCACGTCTGCAGGACCGGGTTCATGGTTGAGATCTCCGTACTGGGTTGTCGCACGGAACCCGGCGTACGATCCGTCCGGTAGCGGCACAAACGGTGGTCGACGCCACCAGCCGCGAGCAGCGAGCCGATGAGCCTGTCGAACGGCAACGGGCCAGAGACCTGGCCGCCGCACCAGGGCCAGGCAGAGCGCTGCCACCCAACCGACCCTCACAGGGAGAGCACCGTTTCGCCCAATGACATCCACCCCACCGCCGCCGCTCCCACAAGTGGGCCATCGGGGCCGAGCCCGGCTGGAACGATCCTGGCACCGTGGGTGAACTCCAGGCCGCAGTGCCCACTCAACTCCGTCTGGGCGGCATCAAAGAAGTCCTCGCCGAAGCCGAGTGCCACCGACCCGGCCACCACCGTGAGGGGAAGGTCGAGGAGGTTCACCACCGACGCCACCGCTCTTCCCACCAGTTTGCCGGTATGCCTGCGCACCTCCACAGGCGCGTCCTCCACCGGATAGCCCAACTGGCGGCTGATGGCAGGACCCGACGTCATCGCCTCGAGACATCCCCGGCTGCCGCATACACACGGAGGGCCCTCCAGGTCGACAATGACGTGACCGATGTGGCCGGCGTTACCCGCATCACCATCTAGAAGGTGTCCATCCACGACCAGCCCGCCGCCGACTCCGGTTGATACGACCATTGCCAGATAGTTCCGGCACCCGACTGCGGCACCCAGCCACCCCTCACCCAGAGCAAGGGCCTTTGCATCGTTGTCTACCGCCACCGGCACTCCCAGAAGGTCGGCCAAACGCCGCCTGAGCGGGAACTCCCGCCATTGTGGGATGTTCAGGGGCGACACCGTCTCACCGCCGGCCGTCATCGGCCCACCGGATCCGACGCCACAGACGTCCAGATCTCCATCGGCTACGAGCGGGGCCACCAGATCCCTCAACTGGCCGAACAGAGTCTCAGCATCGGCCCCCGCTGTGGGTGCGCGCCTACGGCCAAGAATCGCCCCGTTCGGATCCACCAGTGCAACTTCCAACTTTGTGCCACCGATGTCGATGGCAAGGGCATGGGCCAAGATCTGTCGCCTACGCCGGTTCGTCAATACCTGTCGGGGCGGTGTTCTTCTCCGCGACGAAAACGCTCCCGCATCCGCTGGCGACTGTCTCCGACCGCTGCCTTGAGAGCTGCCCCACGGCCGGACTGTGTCACCTGCTGCATGCCCGTCCTGCCCAGGTGGCGTGCGTTGCGCTCAAGCGCCAGGGCTGATGCGAGCATCACAAGAAAGCCGAGGAACGACAAGAGGAACGACGTCGAGAGGCTCACGACCATGATGGTCACCCCGAGCAGGAAGCCCAAAATTGACCACTTGAGGTACTGGATCGACTGCGTGTAGACCGTCGTCTGCGAGACCTCACGCACCAGGCTGGGGTCGGTCTCGTAGAGCTGTTCTTCGATCTCGCTGAGGATCCGCTCCTCTTCGTCGGACAACGGCACCGGGTTCTCACCTCTCCTCACCAGTTCAACGGTCCGTGACCAGACCGGTTCGTCAGCCTCTAAGCATCGCACAGCCACACCCGCGCAACAACGCACAACGGCATTTGTCGCCCACATGAACGCCCTCGGAATCTGCACCTCGGCAACTGGGCCACAGGGAAACAAAGCACATGACCGCTCTGGCTTCATTCACGGCGACCCCTGGCACCTACGAATCGGGGCCCCAGCGCTGCCTGTCTACCGGATCCTCAGGCCCCTCACCTGGCCCTGCAGCACCGTGGCCAATGGCCCTGTGACCAAATCGCCTCCTTATCCGGTCGACAACACCTTCAGCCTCACGCCACCTCGGCAGACGATCCCCACGCTCCTCAGCGTCCCATCCGTCACCGGGTAGTTCGTCAAGTCGAAGTTGGCGCACCGACCCCTCGCGTAGACCACTCAGCGACACCCCGAGCAGCCTCACTCCCGGACTCGGATCGATTCTGTTCAGCATGGCGCCAGCCACATCGACGATTCTTGCACTGCTGTCGGTCCCGTCGGCAAGGGTCGACGCACGGGTGATAGTCGTGAAGTCGGCAAAGCGGACCTTTATGTTCACCGTCCTACCCGTCACCCCGGCCGCCCGCGCCCTACTTGCAACGGCATCAGCCATCCCGCCCAACTCATGGATCAGGGATTCAGGATCCATCAAGTCCACTGAAAAAGTCTCCTCGTGGCCGATGGACTTGACGGACTGAGCGGGTTCCACCGACCGGTCATCCATACCCCTGGTGAGCCGCCACAGTTTCCTGCCAGCGGCATCGCCCAGTAGGGACACCAGGGTTGCCTCGGGCACGACAGCAAGGTCGGCGACGGTTGCGACACCGAGTCGCTGCAGGCATTCCATGGTTCGCGGGCCGACCCCCCAGACGGCCTCTGCGGGAAGGGTCGCCAGAAAAGCCTCAACCTCATCAGGCGGGACCACGTAGATACCGGACCCCTCTTCGGGGCCCGACGCTGACACCATCGGCTTGGCTTGCTCGCTTGCCAACTTGGCCAGGAACTTGTTGGGAGCCACCCCTACCGAACAGGTCAGGCCTTCCTCGAGGGAGACCAGACTGCGGATCTCCGCGGCGATTTCTACCGGTTCTCCGACAGTTCGCACGGCTCCCCCGACATCAAGAAACGCCTCGTCCAGAGACAGGGGCTCAACAAGCGGTGTGAACCGGTGGAAGATTGCCATCACCCGGCGGCTCACCTCGCGGTAGTGGGCGTGGTCACTAGGCAGAAATACCAAATCGGGGCAGAGGCTCCGAGCCCTCAGGGAGGGCATCGCCGAGCGGATACCGAACACCCGTGCCTCATAGGAGGCGGCAGCCACCACCCCCCTCTCCCCACTTCCGCCGACGACAACTGGTCTGCCACGCAGGCCAGGATTTCGCACCACCTCCACGGATGCGAAGAACGCATCCATGTCAACATGCAGAATCGGGGTGGCCGGTCTCACCTCCGCTCGACAGTCATGTTCCCCGGCCTGGTGCCCTTGGCCATGTACTCGAACCGGGCTCCGGGTTCGATCGCCCCTCCCAGCCAGACGCCGACGGGTTCCCTCACCCACGCAGGGGCCGAAACCAACAGGGCGGCACTCTCGCCGAGATCAACGAAGCGCCCTTCCTCGACAATGCCGTCAGGGTCCTCAAATACCATCGACCCGTGCCAGGACTCCGCGACGAACACCTCCACTCCGAGCCGCATGCCACGGTCTGGAAAATCCACAGATACCTCATAGACAGTGGACGTCCATGACTCAACGATCAGGCCGGTCTCCTCGCGGACCTCACGGGTCAGTGCTCCGGTGCTCGTCTCACCTGGGTCGATCACCCCTCCCGGAGGGGTCCACTCCAACTGTCCACCCCGTCTGCGGTTGGCTACGAGCAGGAGAAGCCCATCCTGTTCGATGAGGGCCCCGGCGACCCGCCACTCACGCCACTCACGCTCTTGTTGACCGGCCATCGACACAGTCTGACACCCTCACCGGAGACCGGAGCGGGCGGTAGCCTCACCCCTAGTGACAGACACCGACACCTCTGCAGGCGCTCCAGGGCCACGATCGGCAACCCCGTCGCTGATGGCTCGACTCCTGGCATTCATCGCCGTGTTGACCGGTGGCGCGTCGGGGGGTCTCGTCGGGTACGCGGTCACCGATCTTCAGTGCGAGTCAGGTTGCCCCAACCTGGCCGGCTCAATGGGGGTGGTTAGCGCAGCCCTGGCAGCCGCCGGGGTCGGAATCGTGGTTGCTCTGACGCTGCGGGCAATGGCCGAGTGGCGTACCGGACAGGTCCAACAGGCCGCCCGCGACCACCATCCTGTCAACTGACCGATCGTGCCCAACCTCCTGTCTCTTCGGGACCTGGCCCTCAGGACCGCACGCTCGGTCGCACCTGAACTCGCCAGATGGGCAGGCGTCTCACTCGACTCGGCAACCAAGAGTTCGGCCACCGATCTGGTCACCGACGCCGACCTCTGGTCTGAGAAGCAGATTGCCGAGATGCTTCACGGTGCCCGACCCAACGACGCCATCCAGTGTGAGGAGGGAACCACCGTTTCGGGAACCTCCGGAGTCCGGTGGGTAGTGGACCCGATCGACGGTACTACCAATTTCGTGTACGGCCATCCGGGATATTCAGTTTCGATCGGCGCCGAAGTCGACGGCGAACCTGCAATCGGCGTAATTCTCGACCCGGTCCTGGGAGACGAGTTTGTGGCAGCACTGGGTCACGGTGCGACACGCAACGGAACCAGCATCAGGGTCAGCAACAGCACCATCCTCTCAGAGGCCCTCGTCGCCACAGGTTTCGGATACCAACCCGACCGACGCCACCGACAGGCAGAGGGGCTGGTCGAGATCCTCCCCCGGGTACGCGACATCCGAAGGATGGGTGGGGCAGCGCTTGACCTCGCTTCTGTTGCATGTGGCCGGGTGGACGCCTTCTTCGAACGGGGTCTGGCGCCATGGGACATTGCAGCCGGAACCGTTATTGTCCGCGAGGCCGGAGGCCGGGTCTGTGATCTGTCAGGAGACAGTCCGACCGGAGACTTCGTGGTGGCCGCACCAGAGGGACTCCTCTCCGAATTGCTCTCCCTACTGCACAGCGTCGATGCCGACAGGGCCTGAACTGGGTAACTATGGGCGTAGAGGCCCGATGACTCCTAGGATCAGGTGAAGCGCCAGCAGACCCGGAGCAGCATTCAAACAATGATGGGCAAGAACATCCTCGTCGTCGAGGACGACGAACGAATCCGAACAGCAGTCCGCCTGGTCCTGGAAGAAGAGGGATACGTAGTCGTCGAGACCGACAGCGGCGAGGCAGCCCTGGAGGTGTTCACCCCGTCGCCGAGTGATGTGGTCCTGATCGACATAATGCTTCCGGGCATCGACGGTTTTGAGGTCTGTCGCAGGATCCGACGGCTCAGCGAGGTTCCGATCATCATGGTTACGGCACGTGATGACAGCCACGACGTTGTCGCAGGACTCGAGGCCGGAGCCGACGACTACCTGAGCAAGCCGTTTGACGCCAAGGTCTTGTCGGCACGCATCAGGGCCCTCCTACGCAGGTCTCGGCCATCTGAAACGACGCACCCCCATCTGGTCGTCGACCAGTTGGAACTGCTCGCAGATGAGGGCACCGTCCGGGTCGCCGGAAACGAGGTGCACCTGACCCACACCGAATTCCGCCTCCTGGTCGAGTTGGCATCCAACCCGAACAAGGTCTTCAGCAGAGAGGACCTCCTCGAATCTGTCTGGGACTACGACTACCTCGGAGACGGTCGGCTCGTCGACGTCCACATAAGACGGCTTCGCACCAAGATCGAGACGGATCCCGCCAACCCCCGCTACGTCATCACCGTGCGGGGCATGGGTTACAAACTGCAGACCTGATGGCCGGGGACTCCGGAATAGGCGACGAACCCTCAGAGCTCTCTGCTCCCGACCAGGGCGCCCCCCGTCCGGCACCCCTCGGCCTCCGGGACAGAATCTCCCTGTCCTTCGCCGTCGGAGGCCTCCTGGTGTCGGTGGTGCTTGCGGGGGCGACCCTCGTTCTAACCCGCAGTCAACTCATCGACAGCAGGGAGAGCGCTGCAGCGGCTGTCGCCGTGAGCAACGCGACACGGCTGAGCAACCAGCTGACCCACGACGCCACAATCGAGGACCTTCCGGCCATTGCAGATTCCCTGACCAAGATCGAGGGAATCCAACGTCTGATCAGGCTTGGTGATTCATGGCTACCGACACCCGAACTGGACAGTGAGGACCTGCCTCCGCTACTCCTCGAGCAGTTGGCCCACAGGAAGGCGGGCCAACAACGATCCTCCCTCTCGGGACAGGCCCACCTGGTGGTGGGCATCCCCCTGGTCGCATTCGACGCTGACTACTTCGCTGTGGTCGACCTTGCCGATGTCGAGAACACCCTTGGGAACCTGCAGATTGTGTTGTTCGGCGCCAGCATCTTCGCAACCCTGATCGCCGCCGTATTCGGCGCCTGGGTCAGCCAGAGGACGCTCCGTCCCCTAAGGAGGGTCCGTAGTGCCGCTGAGGCAATTGCCGGTGGGCGCCTCGATACTCGTCTCGAGCCCCAGTCAGATCCCGATCTCGACCGCCTCGCTGACTCTTTCAACAAGATGGCCAGGGCGCTCGAAGAACGCATCCTCAGGGACGCCCAATTCGCGTCGGACGTGAGCCACGAGTTGCGCAGTCCGTTGACAACGCTCAAGGCCAGCGTGGGCGTGCTCGAGGCACGCCGCCAGGAGTTGTCGGAGCGCTCCCAGACGGCCCTGACCCTGCTGTCAGACGACCTCGAGAGGTTCACGAGGCTGGTCGTCGACCTGCTGGAGATCTCGGGATACGACGCAGGAGCAGCGGCCCTGGACCTCTCCGAGGTGCAGGTGGCCCAGTTCCTCAGCGCAACCACCAGGGGAATCGGACCCGTCCCACTGCACATGCCACCCCGCTCGGAGAACCTGATGATCCGGGCCGACAAGCGACGACTGGCGAGGCTCATCTCCAACCTCTTGGACAATGCTGACCGGTACGGCGGCGGAGCCACATCAATCGTTGTCGAAAACGATGGCCCAATCCTCAGAATCGCCGTCGAGGACGGTGGGCCGGGAATCCCTGAAGAGGAACGGGGAGCGATTTTCGAACGCTTCTCCCGTGGCTCCGCAGGCGGCCGCCGTGGCGGAGACAGTGGCACCGGGCTGGGCCTCAGCCTCGTCATCGAGGACGCAAGGATTCACAAGGGCAGGGTCTGGGTCGAAGACCGTCCCGACGGCCTGCCGGGCGCACGCTTTATCGTCGAGTTGCCCACCGACACGGAGGATGAACTGTGAATGCCGAGTTGTCCCGGCACCGCCTGAGAGTTCCCGCTCTGGGGATCCTTGTGATGTTGGCCGCAGCGTGCAGCATTCCCCTCGATGTGGCACCTCGCGAACTTTCCGCCGAGTTGCCCGACGCTCTCCTGCCAGCGGGCTCAACCACGACCGAGGCACCTGCTGCAACCGAGTCTGTCGAGATCTACCTCGCCAGGGCCATCGCTGACGGACCGATGATGCTCGAGGCCGTAGGACGCGAGATCGCATCCGACGGCTCGGTAAACGTGATACTGGACCGGGTTTTCGCGGGCCCGACGGCGGCTGAACAAGAGGCCGACCTAGTATCACCCTTCGCCGAGGGAAGCTCGGTCGTCGGCACGATACTCACCGAAACCCTCCTCGAGGTTCACCTCGACAGCCTCGACGGCTTTCCCCAGGATGACTCGATCGGCAACCGGCTCGCCTACGCCATGCTCGTCTGCACGGCAACAGAGCTGATTGTGGGAGCTGACATCGAGGCAGTCAGAATCCTGGTTGAGAGCGACGGCTCCCTGAATCCCATCAGTATCCCGGTCAGCGATGGTGACCCTCCGACAGCCGGTAAACCCGTGAACTGTTCGAGCTACGAGAGCTTCATCCCCGAGGACAGCTAGATCTCAGAATTCAGGCGAAGAAGACCTTCGCTGTATCCCAGAGGTCGGAATCCAGTTTCTTGACCTCGGTGACCGCCTCCGAGAGGGGCACCAGTAGAATCTCGCCTGCGGTCAGGGAGGTCATCATTCCGAACCCGCCCTCGTGGATGGCGTCGACTGCGGCAACCCCGAATCGTGACGCCAGAACCCGATCGAAGGCAGTAGGTGTGCCACCCCGCTGAACATGGCCGAGGATCGTGACCCGTGTGTCAAAACCTGTCCGGTGTTCTATCTCGGCTGACACCAGGTGAGCGATACCTCCGAGGCGGACATGACCGAAGGCGTCAACCTCTTCCTCGGGCATCTCCATCGTCCCCTCAATTGGTCGGGCACCCTCGGCTACGACGAGCACCGAGGCAAAACGCCCACGCTTATGCCTCCTTCGCACGACTGCACAGACCTCGGCGATATCGAAAGGCTCCTCTGGCACGAGTGTCACCGTTGCACCACCCGCCATACCGGCCCAGGCGGCGATGTGTCCAACGTGTCGGCCCATGACCTCAACCACCATTACCCGGTCATGTGACTCTGCGGTGGTGTGGAGGCGGTCTATTGCCTCGGTTGCGATCTCGATGGCTGTCTCGAAACCAAAGGTCATCTCGGTTGCACTGATGTCGTTGTCGATGGTCTTGGGCACCCCGACCACGGGGAAGCCAAGCTCATGGAGACCTCGGGCACAGGAGAGGGTTCCCTCCCCGCCAACGACCACCAGGCCGTCGAGCCCGTGGCGTTCGATCGTTCCACGGGCCCGCTCGACACCGTCCTGCATCCCGAAGGGCTGTAGGCGCGAAGTGCCCAGAACCGTTCCTCCCCTGGGGAGGAGACCCCTGCAGGCATCAACGTCGAGGGAAACCGTGTCGTCCTCGACGACACCACGCCACCCATCAAGGAAACCGACCACCTCGTCACCGAACCCGCGCTCAGCACGCCTCACTACCGCACGTATCACCGCGTTTAGGCCGGGGCAGTCTCCACCACCGGTGAGCACACCTATTCGCATCTGTCCACCTCGCTAATGCCGTTGCTCCACGCAGTGAACGTAACCTCTCTGAATGGCAGTTGTGCTGGCAATCGATGCTGGAACCACCAGCGTCCGGACCATTGCCGTCAACGAGGGCGGGGCCGTGGTCGATTCCGCTCAACAGGAATTCACTCAGCACTTCCCCAGGCCGGGTCTCGTCGAACATGACGCCGTCGAGATCTGGGAGGCGGTGGCAGGCACCCTTGCAGAGGTCCGTGGCCGACTGGATGAGGCCGGAACCTCAATCGCCGCAGTAGGAATCACCAACCAGAGGGAGACGATCGTCGCCTGGAGCGCCGACACGGGGCTTCCACTCCAAAGGGCGATCGTGTGGCAGGACCGTCGCACGACTTCACGCTGCGAAGCCCTCCAGGACCAGGGCCACCTTGGAATGGTCCGCCAAACCACGGGCCTCGTGCTGGACCCCTACTTCTCAGCAAGCAAGATCGAATGGCTCCTGACCGACGGTGAAGCCGACGCCGACGCCTCACTCAGGTTGGGCACGATCGACTCCTGGCTCCTGTGGAACCTGACTGGAGGCCGGGTCCATGCCACCGAGCCGTCCAACGCCAGTCGTACAATGCTCCTCGATCTGGCGACCGCGGCATGGTCCGAGGAGATGTGTTCCCTATTCGGCGTTCCCGTGTCCTCGCTACCCGAGGTCCGACCCTCGTCGGGTCGCTTCGGCATGACCTGCGACGGAGGCCCGCTGCAACCCGGCACACCGGTCAGCGGTATCGCCGGCGATCAGCAGGCTGCTCTCTTCGGCCAGGCCTGTTTCGAGGCCGGCGAGGCGAAGAACACCTATGGCACCGGGTCCTTCCTGCTTGCCAACATGGGATCCGAACTCCCTGATCCCGTCGACGGGCTGTTGACGACCGTGGCATGGACCCTCGCAGACGGCGGACCGGTCACGTACGCCCTCGAAGGATCCATCTTCGCGACGGGCGCCAGCATCCAGTGGCTCCGCGACGGGTTGGGAATCATCGACTCCGCCGCCGAGGTCGGGTCTCTGGCTGCTTCTGTGGACGATGCCGGCGGTGTGTACCTGGTTCCCGCCTTCGCCGGACTTGGAAGCCCCTGGTGGGATCCCCGGGCCCGGGGCACCATCGTCGGCCTCACACGCGGTTCCGGTCGGGCGCACCTGGCTCGTGCAGCAGTTGAAGCCATGGCCTTCCAGACACGCGATGTCATTGAGGCTGTCGGACGGGGCGGCGGCCCGGCAATCACCGGCCTCCGGGTGGACGGTGGTGCCTCCGTAATGGACCTGTTGCTTGAATTCCAGGCTGACCTGTTGGACATACCCGTAACCCGGTCATCGGTTCAGGAGACCACGGCCCTGGGAGCCGCATGGCTGGCCGGGCTAGGAGAGGGCGTCTGGTCGTCTACCGGGGAGTTGGCCGACCTGTGGCAGGCGGACACCACCTTCTCACCCTCAGTAGGAAACCGGCGAGCAGTGGAGGAGGCCTACGGTCGGTGGTTGGTAGCGATCGAACGGAGCCTGACCTGGGAACAGGCCGGCTGACGTCGAACCCTCAGATCTCCAGGTCCACGAGGACGTTGCGCATGTGGCGGACCGCCTGGGCAATCCTCTGCTCGTTCTCGATGAGGGCAAAGCGAACGTGGTCCTCGCCACCGGGACCGAACCCGATGCCCGGAGAGACTGCCACGTTTGCTTCGCGCACCAGCATGCTGGCGAACTCGATCGAGCCCATAGCGCGGTAGGACTCGGGGATGGGAGCCCAGGTGAACATCGTTCCCTTTGGAGGCTGGACTGGCCAGCCGATGCGGTTCAGGCCGTCACACAGAGCATCCCTGCGAAGCTGGTAAGTCTCGCGCACCGCGACTGGATGGTTCGCAGCCTCGTTCAGGGTGACGGTGGCTGCGATCTGTATCGGCTGGAAGCTCCCGTAGTCGAGGTAGGACTTGAGCTTCGTGAGCGCTGCGATCACGCCTGCGTTGCCGACCATGAAGGCAACCCTCCAGCCGGCCATCGAGAAGCTCTTTGTCATGGAGTAGAGCTCGACGGCCACCTCGTCGGCGCCGGGAACCTGCATTATCGATGGTGGTTCGTAGCCGTCGAAGCCGAGGTCTGCATATGCGAAATCGTGGACCAGGATGACCTCACGCTCCCGGGCGAACGCGACCACCTCCTCCATGAACTCCAGATCCACGCATGCGGTGGTCGGGTTGTGGGGAAACGACAGGACGATCACGCGGGGCCTCGGCCATGAGTACTCCCAGCCCTCTCTAAGCATTCCGATGAAGTCGCCGTCAAGGGTGAACGGCATTTCGCGGACCTCAGCACCGGCGAACAGCGGCGAGTAGCGGTGGATCGGGTATGAGGGAGATGGAACCAGGGCAGCGTCTCCCGGCTGCAGGAGCACCCACATCAGGTGGGCAAACCCCTCCTTGGCGCCGATGGTATTGAGGACCTGTGTATCGGGGTCCAGGTTCACGCCGAACCGACGCTGATACAGGGCAGCGACCGCTTCACGCAGTTTCGGGAGACCTCGACTGGAGGAGTAGCGGTGGTTCCGCGGGTTGCGCGCAGCATCAACTAGCTTCTCGACGGCAAGATCGGGTGACGCAAGATCAGGGTTGCCGAACCCCAGGTCGATCACATCCTCGCCTGCCCGACGTGCCTCAATCTTGAGGTTGTCAATGACGGTGAACACGTACGGGGGAAGGGAGGTGATTCGCCGGAACTCCATGACGGGAGCGTACTTCTCGAGACTTCAAACCGGAGGCGGATCTGTGCGCTCTCCAGGGCAGGTGGAGCGCCGTTCAGGCGGAGCGGGTGCCCGCCTCGACCCTGAACTTCAGGTCGTCGATCGCCGTGTGAACGATCTTGGCCTCAAGGCGCCGTTTGACGAAGCCGGGCAGCCTGACCAGCAAGTCCACGTCGAGGTCGTAGGCGAGCAGGGTCGAGTCGGGGTCGCCCTCGACGGGCATGAACTCGTAGTCGCCGGTCATGCGCGAGATGACATCACCCTCGACCAGGCGCCACGAGATGCGAAGGGGATTTGATCCGTAGGTGTAGCGGAGTGTGTAGGAACTGCTGCGACCCATTGCTGCCGCCCGAAAGGCCACGTCGCCGGGGCGTCCGTCCTCGTCACGGGCAAGCACCCTGGCCTCTTTGATGTCGGGCGCCCACTCGGAAAGGCGTTCTACATCGAGGACCGTCTCGTAGCAGCGCTGTGGGGGCGCCTGAATCGTGACGTGCTGGCTGGCGTGCTCTGTCATCGCATCTCTCCTCCTTCCCGACCCTACCGGAACAACCCTCAGGACGGGGGGAGGTGTTTCGGCAATCATTGCAGCCTTGCTGGGAGTCAGGTCCGGAGTGCTGCGTTATCGATTCCGAGGCGAAGATGGTCTGCCAGCACGTCGTAGGAGAACTCACGGACGGCACGGTCACGGGACTCAAGGGCCATCTGGCCTCGAGTCTGCTCGTCAGCGAGGATCTGGCCGATGGCGTCGGCAACCTCCCTGTCAGACTCCGGTTGTTGCACGACAAGACCGGTCACACCGTGTTCGACGGCTTCGGCGGCGCCACCGCTGTCGCCTGCAACCTGGGGTACACCACAGGCGGCTGCCTCTACGAAGACGATTCCGAAGCCCTCCTGTTCGAGACCACGCCATCTTGACCGGCAGGGCATTGCGAAGACATCTCCGACGCCGTACACGCCGGACAAGAGACGATCGGGTACCCGGCCCAGCAGGCGAACCGGTGCAGCGGTGTGCTCGATCAGGCCGACAAGACGCCTGTGGTCGCGGCCTGAGCCGGCGATGGCGACTACCAGGTCAGGGAAACGCGAACGCAGCCGACCTGCTGCCCGGATGAGGGTGTCCATGCCCTTCCGGGGTACGAGGCGGCTGACCCCCACCACAACAGGGGCATCGGTAGGCAGACCCAGTTCGGTCCTGACGGAATCCCTCTCGGCCCCGTCGAGGGGTCGGAAGCGCTCGGTGTCGACTCCGGGAGGCACGATCACGGTGGGCAGTGGGCAACGAGCCGCTCGCTCTGCCTCGGCAGCGGCATAGCGCCCCGCACAGATGAGCAGGGATGCCCCGCGCAGCACCCTTCCAAGCAGGCCCCGGGTAACCGGAAGGCGACCCGGGATGGTCACCTCGGCGCCGTGCAGTACGACCGCATAGGGGCGGTCGGTACGCAGTGCCGAAAGGCCAACGGGTACAGCCGGGTCCCAGATGACCATGTCGGCACCAGCCTCTTTCGAGAGCCTGTCGACCCGGCCGGGCAGCCACGGATATGGCAGAAGGAACGGCTCTGGCGACCGGGTCACATCAAAGCCCTGGGCGGCGTCGAACTCATCGGCGCCTCTGTGCGGGGTGGTGTGGACGGTGAAGTCTTCCGAGGGCAGTCGACGCCAGAGTTCCCAGAGATACGACTGGATTCCACCCAATTTGGGTGGGAAGTCGTTGGTGACGAGGAGGTGGCGTCTCATTGGACGGTCCCGGCGAGCAGGTCAGTTCGACCCAGTTCGAGGGCAGCCCATTCGGCGTGGCTGCGGAGCATCGGGTCAGAGGCGGCAAGGTTCTCCTGGAGCGTCTGGGCAACTGAATTGTCGTAGGCATCGGCTGTGTTCCCGAGAACCACGAGGGCGTTGCGTCGCAGGTAGCGGGGGTCTCGTTTGGCGATGTACCAGCGCCCAAACCTCTCAAGGAGAGCATCGTCTGAGGCCGCCAGAACCTCGACCGCCTCGACATCGGCCGACGGATCGGTATTCCCCTCGGCAAACCGGTCTGAGCGTCCTATAGGACAGACCTCCTGGCAGTCGTCGCAACCGTAGATGCGCCCGCCCATTGCCCGTCTGAACTCCGGGGGAATATCACCGGGCGCCTGAACCAGCCACGCGAGGCAGCGGCGGGCGTCGACCACACCGGGTTCGACTATCGCCCCTGTTGGGCACCCGTCGATACAGGAGCGACAGGTTCCACAGCCATCGGCAACCACCTCCTGGTCAGCTAGGACCGGCGCATCGGTTACCACTGAACCAAGGACGAACCAACTGCCGTGTCCGGGAAGCAGGACGTTTCCGTTGCGGCCGAACCAGCCGATTCCGGCACGCACGGCTGCGGCCCTGTCGACGAGGGAGTTGTCGTCTGCCACGACCCTGGCAGCGAAGGCGGCAGCAACAAGGTTGTCGGCAACCACCTCAAGGGCCTCCCTCAGATCCCCGTAGTGGTCGTGTCTGGCATAGGCGGCGATCCGGGCCATTCCCGAACCTGCATCGGGTAGGTGGGGCGCCGAAACGCGCATCGCTCCGACGATGATGGACCTTGCTCCGTCCAGGATGCGTCCCGGGTCGGTGGAACGCTCAGGATTGCGGAACGTGAACTGCATGTCGGCGTGCAGACCTGCTTCGCGACGTCGAAGAATCTCTGCGAGGGTCGCTTCGAACGGCTCCGCAGTGGTCACCCCAACTGCGTCAAGGCCCGCTGACAGGCCGATCGACTTCAGTTCAGCGACCCCGGGCGGAATGTCGCCGACGGTGCCGGCCACCGGTGCCGGTCGTATCTGCTGTGACACACCGCCATGCTCGCACGCTGCGAGCCCGGAGCGTCGGCTCAGCCCTGATCGACATGCCTGAGGGGCGGAACAAGGCCGGCCCCTGCAAGCAGCGAGATCGCCCGGTGTTCTGCCAGGTCAACCACAACGGCTTCTCCAGGTTGTCGGCTGCACAGATAGGTGACCATGCAGTCAGAGCACGCATCGGTCGCAAGCAGGCTGCATGCGTTGCAGTCGATCAGCAGCGCTGGTTCGGATGGGTTGGGGTGTGAAACTGCGGGTAGACGGAGCATGCGCACATCATGCAGGCAGGGTGAGACAATCCCCTAGTGATTACCCAGATTTAATACATGACCTGCTATTTCAGCCAGATATCGACTGAAGTACCCGCTCAGCAGACCCGGAGTCGATGGACTCACCTGCTGCCTCGACCCCCGCTGCCAGGTCCCCTGCTGCACCAGCCACGACAAGGCCCGCTGCGGCGTTCAACACCACGATGTCCCGCCTGGCACCCCGATCCTCACCAGCCAGGATCATCTTGAGAATTGCAGCATTCTCGTCGGGGCCACCTCCAACCAGGTCGGTCGGGTCAGCGAGCCGGAAACCCAAGTCGGTCGGATCCAGCTCCCAGCGGCTGATATTTCCGTCGCGGAGCTCGACCACCCGCGTGGGCCCACTCGTAGCGATCTCATCCAGATGACCGTGGCCGGTAACAACCCACGAATGGATGGAACCTTCAGCCATGAGCACCTCGGCCATCCGGTCGGCGAGGCCCGCCTCGGCCGCCCCGATCACCTGTCGTTTCACACGACCGGGGTTGGACAGGGGGCCGAGAACGTTGAAGACGGTCGGTACGCCGATGCCGGCGCGAACCGATCCGGCGAACCTCATTGCGGGATGGAAGGTACGTGCATAGGCGAACCCGATGCCCTCGCTCGCCACCTGGCTCTCCAGTTCAGCCGGGGTAAGATCGATGTCAACGCCCAGGACATCCAACAGGTCAAAGGCGCCTGAGGACGATGAGGCCCGCCTGTTCCCGTGCTTACACACGGTCGCACCGGCCCCGGCGGCGACGAAGCAGGCCATGGTTGAGACGTTCAGCGCTCCATGCCGTCTGGCCGGTGATCCGCCGGTTCCAACGATGTCGATCGTTCCCTCGGGCAGGCTCAGGGGTTCGGCGGCCGCCATCATCGCCCTGACGAGACCTGTCGTCTCCTCGGCCGTCTCACCCTTGATCTTGAGTGCCACCAGAAAGGCGGCAATCTGCACGGGATCCGCCACCCCCGCCAGGATTTCAACAAGCACCGATTCCGCCTCTGAGGCACTCAGGTCGTCGCCGTCGCAAAGGCGCGTCAGAAGGCCGGGCCAACCGCCTAGGTCATCAAGGGGCACAGACCACTCCCTCAGGCGCTACGCCGGCGGCGTCTGGTTATCCGACGCCGCTCCAACTCGGTTGCACCACCCCAGACACCGGTTGGCTCACGTCGTGACAGGGCGTGTTCAAGGCACGCCTCCCGGACCTCGCAGGCCTCGCACACGGCCTTGGCCCGGTTGGCCTGGGGATCGTCGTCGGGGTCGGGGTAGAAGATCGACGCGTCAAGGCCCCTGCATGCACCTCTCTGGTGCCAAACGACCACAACGGTCCCGGTGTCAGTAGTTGCTCCCATGACCCCGGCATTTGCTACCGCGCTGCACGCAGCGACGCAAGCCCAATTGTCATTAGCCGAAGAGGCTTCACCCCCTCACCTGTGCAGCATCGGAATTTCGTTGGATATGGGACCTCTCCCGCGCCACACTGGTGGAGACGGTGAGCCGGCCGGGTGGCCGCGGCGTGGTCCGCCACGCTGAGGAAGGTCGGGGCTCCAGAGGACAGGATGCTGGCTAGCGGCCAGTCGGGGCGACCCGCAGGAAAGTGCCACAGAGAACAGACCGCCGATGACCCGGTTCCTCTCCCCACGGGGTGAAGATCCGGGTACAGGTGAGGGTGAAACGGTGCGGTAAGAGCGCACCAGCGGCCGGGGCGACCCGGGCGGCTAGGCAAACCCCATCCGGAGCAAGGCCGAACAGGGAGAGGGCGGTCCGCCCGTTGACACTCCCAGGTGGGCCGCACAGATGGATGGCCACACAACCGGAGTCCCGCAAGGGTCCGGTGGACAGAACCCCGCCTACAGGCCGGCTCACCGTCACACCAACAGGCCGTGTCAACAAAACCACCGTGGCCAACACCTAGTCTCCAGACAATGAAGGTCAACGGGTACGAGATTGCGGCCGGAGCCGACCTGGCTGGAGCCGACCTTACCGACAGCGACCTTCGGAACGTGGACCTAACCGGGGCGTGGCTGGGGGGCGCCGTGCTGAGCGGGTCCGACCTGACCGGAGCCAAGTTGGTCGGTGCAGACCTAAGGCACGCCATATGTCAGCGAGCCGTCTTCGTCGAGGCCGACCTCCACCATTCCAACCTCTGGCACGTGGACCTGCGAGAGGCCCAGATGCGTGGTGCGCTGCTCAGCCGTGTCTGGCTGGGAAGTGCACGCCTGACCGGTACAGACCTGAGGGGGGCTGACCTAAGCGGTGCGTGGCTGACGGCAGCCGACCTCACCGGAGCCCGCATGGGAGCCGTCACTCTCGCCGGTACCTCGCTCATCAGGACTTGCATGCGGGAGGCCGATCTGACCGGTGCCTTCGCCGGCGGCTGCGACCTACGCGGTGCAATTCTCAACGGCGCTGTACTGCGCGCTGCCAACCTGACCGGTGCGGTCCTCAAGGGAACCGCCCTGATATCGGCCGACCTCAGCCTGGCCGACCTGGTTGATGCCGACATGTCAGATGCGCAGTTAGAGGGAACCGACCTGACAGGAATCCGTCACGACGGGAGCACGATCTGGCCTGAGGGCTTCACTCCCCCGCTCTCGGGTGGAATCAGCGATCACGACTAGCTTCGACTCTGCCCTCCGACCAGAGTTTCCGCAGCCTCTCGGGCTGTGAGAGTCCGAAATGCCTCCAACCCCAGAGACAGGCCAACAGGCCCAGCACCTCGAGCCCCAGGGTTCCCGGGTAACGGTCGAACTCGGGAAGTGCGGATCCACCCAGTTGGTCGATCCCGCCTGCGGGCCACCAGAAGAGTGCCGTGTACCCCCAGGTGCCATCCATGACCAGGTGGGTGAAGATACCGATCGGCACCCCGAGCCAGCGCCGGCGCTGGCTCCTGCGACCGGCGGTGCCGAGCATCACCACGACCATGACAAGTACGGCCCCAGCGAGGGTGTGGAGCAGCCACGGGCCTCCGATCAGGCCCTCGGCGATGGGGAGCAGTGCAGCAACAGTGACGATTCTGACGTCAAGGTCCGGGCTCTCGAACACCATGGGGACGGCCACCAGCGCACCGGCGACGAACCAGATGAACACCTGTCAGCGCGCCACCAGCCGGCCGCACTCACTGCACTCAGCCAGAGTCCCCTCCGGAAGGGCCCGTACACGGTCAGCCTCGACGGCGGGCATCGAGTAGGGACAACCGGTGCAGTCGGAGCCGACAAAGTGGACGACAGTGCTGGCCCCCAGGCCACCGGCAATACGGTCGTAGCGGGCAAGCACATCCTCTGAGACCTCGTTGGCCGCAGAGCGGCGCCGCTCCCTCGCCTCATCGACCTCGGCATCGACAACGGATTCAGCCGCCAGGAGTTCCTGCCTGCGCTCCTCGACAACCGTGGCCTCGGCCACCCCGCGGGCGTCCAGTTCGGAGACCAGGCGCTCGACAGGCTCCAGTTCCTCCATGACCTCGAGGACCGTTCCCTCGAGGCTGTCGAGGCGTTGTCGAAGGTGTCCGATCTCGGTCTGGATCGCCACCGCCTCCTTGGGAGAGGTGATGGAGCCGCCGTAGAGCAGCGTGTCGAGTTCTGTCAGGCGATCCTCGACGGCTGCCGCCTCGCCCTCATAACGGCGCTGGCGCCGGAAGAGATCGAGGTGCTCGACCTTGTGCTCTTCGATCTGGGTTGCCGTTGCGGCTCTGGCCTGTTCGGCTTCGGCCAGTACCCGGCGCTCGGGGAGGTTGGCGTGGCGATGATTGAGTTGACGGACAATCGTGTCCTCGTCCTGAACCGTGAAGAGGGCGTCCATCGCGCTCATGCTACGTCGGCTTCCCCACCGCTCCTTCCCGTAGTCGGGCAGTTCATCCCAGCCTGGTGTGGTCCCAGGAGATGACCCTCTCCGGTTCGACGACAACCCCGGTCCGTTTGAGGGCGAGCTGGGTGGCTGCAGCATCGAGAAGGCCCGGATCCAGGTCAGGTTGGTTGCGGGCCACGATCGCCCGCGCAATCCGGTGAAGGCCATCACCGTCGTCTACAAGGGTGGCGATGCCCTTGATCATCACCCCTCGCAGGCGGTTGTACTCAACGCCGTCCTCAAGGAGGACGGTGATCCGCGGATCACGTCGCAGGTTCACGATCTTTTGCGAACTGGTGTAGGTCTCAAATGCCAACCTTCCATCCAGAATGGCAAACCAGAGTGTCGACAGGTGGGGAGATCCGTCAAGGTCCAGGCAGGCCACCTGGAGGTTCTTCTGCTCCTCAATGAATGCTGAGATCTCGTCCTCGGCCATCCGGATCTGATCGCGTCGATTCGGCGCCATGTCCATGTCTCCCTGACATCCTTCGGGTCAGCAGGGAGCCTAGATGGGGCACAGTGGGGCTGACGATGCGGACATCGAGAAACCCGCTGCAGGCCAAAACGTCGCATGTCCCACCTGGGGGAGGCGGGACATGCGGTATTTCTCTCGACCGGAATCGGGAGGTGATCCCGGTCAATCAGCACAGGGTTCCGGTGGGGGAACCGGTACCTGTTGTGCTGTCCACAATAGTGAATCCAGACTGCTCCGGCGCCTCAGAGTGGTCCATTTCCTGGTGACATCCGACACCTGTGACAGGTGTCGCAACATCACCTCACGGCTAGTCTCGACAGGGCCCACACCCCTACCGTCGGACAATGACACACGTGTCCGACCAAGCCGCCGAGGAGGGCCGGTGACCATTCCGTCAGACGCCCAGTTGAGAGAGATCCTCGTCGACATGGTCATGGCCCGAACACAGTCGAGCCGGTTGTGGAACCTGCAGCGTCAGGGCCAGGTCGGAACCGTTGCGCCGATCGACGGCCACGAGGCAACCATCGTCGCCGCTACCCATGCCCTCGACACCGATCACGACTGGGTGATCCCCCAGTACAGGGAACCCCTGGCACTGCGCCGGTACGGCCCCGAGATCCTGGAGCGCTTCATGCTCTACAGCCTCGGTCACCCCGCCGGCGGCCACATCCCCGATCCGATCCGGGTCCTACCCAACCAGATATCACTGGGAACCCAGATCCCCCACGCAGTGGGCATCGCATGGGGCATGGCCCTGCGCAGCGAGCCCGGTGTCGCCCTGGTGTTCTTCGGGGACGGATCCAGTTCAGAGGGAGACTTCTACGAGGCCGGCAACCTGGCTGGCGTACTGAATGCACCCGTGGTGATGGTGTGTGTGAACAACCAGTGGGCCATCTCCACCCCGGTCCACCTGCAGACGGCAGCCGACTCCCTTGCCGACAAGGCTGCTGGTTTCGGCATCCCGGGCGTGAAAGTCGACGGCAACGACGCTGCCGCTGTCTACGACGCCGTGGACGAGGCCAGGAAGCGTGCCCTGGCCGGAAGGGGACCCACCCTCATCGAGGCCGTGATCTACCGGTTGGGTGCCCACACGACCGCCGACGACCCGACCCGCTACGTCCCCCCCGAGGATCTCGAGGCAGCCCAACGAAACGACCCTGTCCTGCGGCTTGTCAGCCAACTGAGGGACCTGGATCTGTGGGACGACGCTGCCCAGGAGAAGACCGAGGCCGAGGCACTGAAACTAATTGATCGAGCCGTCGAGGCCGCCAGATCCGCTCCACTGGCAGCCGACGCTCTCCTTGACCACTGTCTCTCGGCTGATTCGCAACGGCTTGCACGCCAGCGGTCCCAACTGCTTGATGCCCGCTCCCCCGAGGCTGGTGGCCATGGCTGACACGTTCAACGGTGGCGGGGTGAGCGACCTCACGATGCTCCAAGCCATCAACGAGACCCTCCACGCAGAAATGGCCCGAGACGACCGCGTAGTCGTGCTGGGCGAGGACGTCGCCCGAAACGGCGGGGTGTTCCGTGCAACCGAAGGCCTCTATGAGAAGTTCGGGGAGCACAGGGTCGTCGACACCCCGATATCTGAGGCGGTGATCGCAGGTGCAACCGTTGGCCTGGCGATCGCTGGCCTCGTTCCGGTCGCTGAGATCCAGTTCCTGGGTTTCTCATACCAGGCAATGCACCAGCTTGCCGGCCAGGTGGCGAGGCTGCGCTACCGCACACAGGGGCGCTATGAGCCAAGCATCACCATCAGGGCTCCGTTCGGGGGCGGTGTTCGCACACCCGAGCTGCACTCTGACTCCCTCGAAGGCCAGTTCGCCAACGTCGCTGGCCTCAAGGTGGTAATGCCTGCCACAGCATCAGATGCCAAGGGCCTCCTCGCATCATCGATCAGGGACCCCGATCCGGTCCTCTTCCTGGAACCGCTACGCGGTTACCGGGGCATCCGTGGAGAGGTACCTGACGGCGACCACCTCGTTCCCCTGGGGGTTGCACGGACCGCCCGCGATGGTGACGACATCGTGATCATCACCTGGAGCTACCAGGTGGAGTTGGCCTGCCGTGCTGCCGACAGCCTTCGATCCGAGGGCCTGTCGGTCCGGGTGCTCGACCTGCGGAGCATCGTGCCACTCGACATCGAGGCGGTCGCCGAGGCCGTCAGCCACTGCGGTCGGGCCGTAGTCGTACAGGAATCCTGCGAGACCGGCGGCTTTGCCTCCGAGGTTGTTGCAACCATCAACGATGAGTGCTTCTGGTCCCTTGAGGCTCCGGTGGCAAGGGTGTCGGGCTACGACGTTCCCTACCCGGTGGGCATGCTCGAGGACCTCTACGTTCCCGATGAGTCCCGCATAATCGCCGCCGTGCGTCGCACGCTCGAGTCGGACTGACCGGCATGGCGTTCGAGTTCCGTCTACCCGACATCGGCGAGGGCCTCGAAGAGGCCGAGATCGTCGAGTGGCTCGTCTCGCCTGGCGATGCGGTTGTGAGGGATCAGCCGCTGGTCGAGGTGCTAACCGACAAGGCCAGCTCTGAGCTTCCTTCGCCCGTCGCCGGCACGGTGCTTCGCCTCGGCGCATCCGAGGGCGACCGGCTAGACGTGGGCGAGATCCTGATCGAAATCGACGACGGATCTGCTCAGGTAGCCGACGACACCAAACCCATCGCACCTGTAGTGAGCGCTCCGTCGGCCGACCCCGGGCCATCGCCCCTGGGTCATGTGTCCCGACCAAAGGCCTCCCCCGCCACTCGGAAGTTGGCCCTCGAGGAAGGTGTCGACCTGGGCACCACGACAGGAACAGGCCCCGGCGGACGGATCACCTCCGACGATGTACGGGCATCAGGCACCCAACTGCCCCCCGCTCCGGCAGCCTCTGCCTCTCCTCAGATCCACACGCCCACGGGAGACCTGGGCCAGATGCCCTCCGGGCGCCACCCCCTGCGCGGAATCCGCGGCGTGGTCGCACGCAACATGGAGAGGTCATGGGCCGAGATCCCCCATATCCACTCCATGGACGAGATCGACGCAGCCCTGCTTGTCGACTTCCGTCAGCGCCTGCGTGGCATGGACAGGCCCGGGGCCTCCGCCGTAACGGCCCTCACGGTGGTCGCTGCAGCCGCTGCTAGGGCCCTGCGCCGATTCCCGATGGTGAACGCCTGCATCGAGGGAAGCCCCGGTGAGTCGATCGTCGTGCACGACTCGGTCAACCTGGGGATTGCTGTCGCCACCGACTCCGGGCTCGTGGTGCCTGTTGTCCGCGATGTCGACCGCCTCGACCTCTTCGCCCTGGCAACGGCCATCGCCAACCTGGCTGCCCGCGGCCGTGACGGCACACTGACCGCAGCCGACCTCTCGGGGGCGACCTTCACCATTACCAACTACGGGTCGATGGGCGGTCGCTGGGCCACCCCGATCATTCCGCCCGGCCAGGCAGCCATCCTCGGCCTTGGTGCTGTCGCCGATCGACCAGTTGTGGTCGACGGGCAGGTCGTGGCCAGGCCCACCCTTCCGATTGTCCTCGGCTCCGACCACCGCCTGATCGACGGAGACCTGGCCTCAGCGTTCAAGGGATCCATCACGGCCGACCTCCTGGAGCCGTTGAACCTGCTGGTAAAGGGCTGAGGGGCACACCATGGTGGTCGGCGAAGTCGCCGAGGCGGTCGACATGCTCGTAGTTGGCGGTGGCCCAGGTGGCTACGCCACCGCCCTGCACGCAGCCCGCCTGGGTCGACGGGTGACCCTTGTGGAACGTGGCGAACTGGGTGGCACCTGCCTCAACGTCGGCTGCATCCCGTCCAAGACACTGATCGAGGTGGCCGACACCATGGTGGCACCCGACCGGGTGGCTGCCTGGGGGGTTGCGGCGACGGCAGACCTCGACATGTCGGCGCTGCAGGCCCATCTGAGAGATGTCGTGGAAGGACTCACCAGAGGTGTGCGGCACCTGTTGGATCGCGCCGGGGTTGTCGTGCTGGCCGGCGAGGCGCGTTTCGTGAAGCCGAACCGCGTGGTCGTCGAGCATGGTGCGACCGTCGAGCATCTCGACTTCAGGCACGCCATCGTCGCCACCGGCTCGCGCCCGATCGAGCTGGCCGGCGTTCCCCTTGACGGCACACGTGTCGTCGGCTCAGCGGGCCTCCTGTCCTCGGACACCCTTCCGGAGGAACTTGTGCTGGTTGGTGGCGGCTACGTCGGCGTCGAGTTGGGTTGCGCCTTCGCAAAGTTGGGTAGTCGGGTAACGATCGTGGAGACAGAGGCCTCGATCCTCCCAGGATTTGATGATCGCATCACAAGAACCGTGACACGGGGGTTGCGGAGCCTGGGTGTGGGGATCTGCTGTGACACGACCGCTGTCGACATTGAAGACGCCGGCCTTGTCGTCTCGGGGCCCGACGGCAGTGCCGTCCTGCCTGCCGACAGGGTGGCGGTGGTTGTCGGCCGGCGTCCCAACAGCGACATGGTCGGGCTTGTCGAAGCTGGTGCCAGTGTCGACGAGGGCGGTCTTGTAGTTGTCGACCCCGCCAGGAGGGCAACTGAGACGGTGTTCGCCATCGGAGACCTGACCCCTGGCCCGGCCCTTGCCCACAAGGCAACGGCAGAGGCCGAGGTTGCCGCCGATGTCGCCTGCGGACGTGCCAATGCCTTTGACCCGACCTGCATTCCGTTGATCGTCTTCAGCGACCCGCAGGTGGTGGTCGTGGGCATGACCAAGGCTGACGCGTCATCTGCCGGTATCGCCGCGACATCCTCGCGCTTCCCCCTGGCCGCATCGGGTCGGGCCCGTACTCTCGGCACGGGTGACGGCTTCGTGACGGTCGTAGCCGATGGTGACGGCACGGTCATTGGCGTGCAGGCCGTAGGCGCCCATGTCGCTGAGCTTGCAGGCGAGGCAGCCCTGGCCGTCGAGACGGCTGCCACGGTCGAGGATATGGCTGGAACCATCCACGCCCATCCGACCCTCGGAGAGGCGCTCGCCGAGGCCGCCATGGGCCTGGCCGGTCGCCCGCTGCACGCCGGCTGAGACACCTGGCGCCTCGACCTCAACCGCCTGTCGACACACCTGTTCCTAAACCACTCCCCTAGCATCACCACGTGTCCGAACCATCCCAGCCCACAGTCGACTTCGGTTTCGTGGACCCGCAGGAGCGCCGAAGTTCCGGCGTTGTCAAGTGGAACCGCTACCCGGACAGGGTGATCCCGGCATGGGTTGCAGAACACGACCTGGGGCCGCCCCCCGCCGTCGTGGAACGCCTGCGTGACCTGGTAGACCTGCACGCCTTCGGCTACCACTCCGCTGGCGACAACGTGGGGCCCGCCTATTCCAGTTGGGCCACGCGGCGGCACGGCTGGACACCGGACCCCGACCTGATACTCCTGACAGCAAACGTGCTCCAGGGCATCTGGGCATGTGTAGAGGCGCTGACCGCTCCCGGTGACGGAATCATGTACACGCCACCCGTATACCCGCCGTTCCTTGACGTGCCGCCCACTACGGACAGGCGGGCCGTCCACTGGCCGATGACGCTCACCGACACGGGTTGGCACTACGACTTCGACGCCCTTTCCGGACTGCTAGAGGCCGATCCCGGGATCAGCCTGCTGTTGCTCTCCCATCCCCACAACCCGACTGGTCGCGTCCTGACTGCCGAAGAACTGATCCACATAGTCGACCTGTCCCACGAGCACGACCTGACCATCGTGTCTGACGAGATCCACAGCGACCTGGTGTATGCGGACTCCACCCATATTCCGATGCTCACGGTTCCCGGTGCCTCCTCGCGGACGGTGACCGTCACATCGGGCGTGAAGACGTTCGCTCTCGGCGGCATGAGGTGTGCCGTCGCCATCTGCGGAGATGACCGACTCCGGTCAGCCATCCGTTCCATTCCCACTGAGTTGCTCGGCGCTCCCAACCGAATGGGTTGTGAGGCGTCGATCACCGCATGGGAGACGGGGTCTGACTGGACCGACCAACTGCTGGCTCTACTGGACCGCAACAGGCGACACCTGTTCGACCGCATCAGTGCCGACCTGCCCGAGGTCAGGATGTTCCTGCCAGAGTCGACATTCGTGGCATGGCTGGACCTGTCAGCATTCGACACGGGCGACCACCCCGCAAGATGGCTCCGCCACATGACGGGCGTTGCGAGCGGCAACGGACCGAACTTCGGACCTGCTGGTGAGAAGCATGTGCGGATCACCTTTGGCACGTCCGCAGAGCTGCTCGACGAGATCGCAGGCCGGATCATCACCGGCCTGAAGGGTTAGCAGGGTCGGGGAGGGCAACATGACCACAGACGACATGGTCCACGTGACCCGCTGGCACTGGGGCGAAAAGGAGTGGTCGCCGTTCTCGGCAACCGAGATGGACCGCCGCCAGGGCGACCTGAGGGCCCACATGGAGGCCGAGAAACTAGATGCCTGCCTCCTTACCTCGTTTCACAACATCTGCTACTTCTCGGGGTGGCTCTACTGCTACTTCGGACGTCGCTACGGAATGGTTGTCGACTCCGACAATGCAACGACCATCTCGGCTGGAATCGACGGCGGGCAGCCGTGGCGTCGGACCCACGGGGACAACGTGGTCTACTCCGATTGGCGACGGGACAACTACTACGAGGCGGTACGCCGCCTCACAGGTGGCGTCGCGAGGCTCGGAGTCGAGTTCGACCACCTCAGCGTCGAGCGCTTCAGGGAACTCGAGGCCGCCCTGCCGGGTGTCGAACTGGTTGATATCGGCGCTGCGACCATGTGGATGCGGACGATCAAGTCCACAGAGGAGCACGACCTGATCCGCCACGGTGCCCGGACCTGTGACCTTGGTGGTGAGGCATGTGTCCAGGCTGTCGCTGCCGGCGTTCCCGAGCAGGAGGTCGCCCTGGCCACGACCACCGCAATGATCCGCCAGATCGCCGCCGACTTCCCCTTTGTGGAGTTGATGGACACATGGACCTGGTTCCAGTCCGGCGTCAACACCGACGGCGCCCACAACCCCGTCACCAACAAGGAGGTCGAGTCGGGCGACATCCTGTCGCTGAACACCTTCCCGATGATCTTCGGCTACTACACGGCCCTGGAACGCACGCTGTTCTGCGACCACGTCACCTCCGACGAGCACCTGCGCCTCTGGGAGGTCAACGTCGAGGTCCATGAGCGCGGCCTGGGCCTGATCCGACCCGGGGCCCGGTGTTGTGACATCGCAACCGAACTGAACGACGTGTACCGCTCACACGACCTCCTGCAGTACCGCTCCTTCGGCTACGGCCACAGTTTCGGGGTGCTCAGCCACTACTACGGCCGCGAGGCCGGTGTGGAACTACGCGAAGACGTCAAGACGGTGCTCGAGCCCGGAATGGTCGTGTCCATGGAGCCGATGATCGCCATTCCCGAAGGCCAGCCGGGTGCCGGTGGCTACCGGGAACACGACATTCTCATCGTCACAGAGGATGGTTCAGAGAACATCACCGGGTTCCCGTACGGACCGGAGCACAACATCATCGGAACCTGAATAGTTCCAAGTTGACCAGTCGCCTCCGTACGGAAGCGGACAGACAGCCGCTAGGGAGCGGCGGTTGTAGTGGTGGTAGTCACCGCTGTGGTCGTGGTTTCAGCGGCTGCAGTCGTGGTGGTTGTCTCGCCGACAGCGGTCGTGGTGGTCTCGCCGGCTGCAGTTGTCGTTGTCTCGCCGGCAACGGTCGTGGTGGTCTCGCCTTCGGCCGGAGCCTCTGTCGTGGTGGTGTCAGGCGCAGAGGGGACACCATCGGTTGGTAGGGCGAGGTCCTGCAGGGCAGCCACGTGAGCAGCACGGGTGTTGTTGCCGTACCAGCCGTCGGCCACTACGGCCAGGACCTGCTGAAGGACCACGGTTGGGTCGCTGGGACCCCACTCGTAGGTAGCAGTGAGGACAGCTTCTTCGTCAAGTGTGCTCACGTCGACGGTCGTGGTGGGCGCAGGTGGCGAGGTTGCAGGCGTACCCGAAGCTCCTGAAGTGGTCGTGGCCACCGGGGCTGACGACGAAACTCTCGTGGTTGTGGTGACGGTTGACGTGGTCGGGGGTACGGCAGCCAGGAGCGACACCTCGGTCTGCAGGTCAAGGACGTCTTCACGCAACTGGATGATCTCGGCCCGCAGCGTGTCCACCTCGTCGGCATTCGACTCGAGGAGACCACAGCCGGCGCCGACAAGCGTCAGGGCCACGATCAGGGCAAGGATGGTTACGGGCGTTCGCATCTGCATGGGGGCAGTATTCCAGAGGATCGGCCTAAAGACGAGTCACCTGACAAAGTTCTTGTCACGAACCCAGCGAAAGGACCCAACCTGCGGGTCCTGCAGGTGGCCTCAGACCAGCAGTGGATCCGTGCGGGCGTGTACCAGCGATGGCCCGTCATGGGCGAAGGCTACGGCAAGGATGTCGGCACCGATCGACTTCGTTACGGCCCGGCCGTCGTCAAGTTCTCCGGGCTCGAGCACCTTGTGCCAAGCGTGTGGGCCATCAAGGGGTGGGAAGGGGTCGGGTGACGGCTCCTCGGGCTCTCCTCCCACCTCAGCGGGTCCATCCGTATCGCTCAAGATGCTCCCCCTGTTCAGCTCGGTCCTTGTCCCGGTTTCGGACCTGAGGGTAACCCCGAGCCGGTCTCTGGCTATTCCCGGGGTGAACCCCCTCAGGACCGAAGGGGATACCGACCGAATTCCTCTACCGCATCGACCATTGCGAGGAGGTTCTCTGCGGGAACGTCGTTCATGATTGTGTGAACGGCCCCGATCATGAAGCCTCCTCCCGGCCCTAGGAGGTCGATGACGCGACGCACCTCGCTGCGCACCTCGTCGGGTGTGCCAAACGGGAGGATCCGATGGGTGTCGATGCCACCGCACAGGACTATGTCGTTTCCGTGGCGTTCCTTCAGAGCGGCAAAGTCCGACATCCTTCCTGAGGAGGCCTGAATCGGGTTGAGGATGTCCACCCCGATCTCGATGAAATCCTCGATGAGCAGGGCCACGTCGCCGCAACTGTGGAACAGCACCTTGGCGCCCGTGCGCTCCTTGATGAACTGGATGAAGTCGGCGTGGACGGGTTTGAGGATGTCCCGGTACATCTTGGGGGAGATCATGAGGTTGTCCTGGGTCCCGAGGTCGTCGCCGATCTTGATGATGTCGACGTTGTCGCCCAGTTCAGCCAGGAAGCGCCCCATCAGTGTCTTGCACTCTTCGGCTATCCGCTCAAGCAGTTCACGGGCGAAGTCGGGATGCAGCGCCATGTTCATGAGGAAGGCCTCCATGCCCTGCATGGCATGTGCCCGTTCGAAGGGGAACAACAGCCAGGGAGTGGCCATGATGGCGAACTGTCCGTCCTCGGCCAGGCGTCGGGCCTCTCCTTTCACGTGGTCGATTCGGCTGGGGTCCGACATGTCGGGCCAGCCCTCGTAACGTTCGAGGTCCGCTGAGCATGTGGCATCGGGTATCGGGTGTATTCCCGGGAACCAGTCGCCGGGCGTCACCTCCATCTGCCCACCGCCCCACGAGTCGAAGCAGTCGCTGTGGGGATCGCGGGCCCTGTTTCTCTCCCGTACTGCCGCAGGTTCCAGGTCGGTGACACCACGGACATCGCTGTGCAGGCGAAGCATGGTCTTCTCGTCGACGAGTGCGGTACCCAACTCGGGCCAACTGTACATGTAGTCGTCGAGGGCCTCGATGCCCTCCAGCTTCTTGACCTCCCGGTAGGGCTTCATCTTGATGCCGGTGGCGTTGCTGGCTCCGATCACGATCGGCACCCGGTCGGGCTCCTCGTGGTTGAGGGTTGCGAGCACGCGTTCCCTTGGGGTCATCGGCACAGCGGACCTCCAGATGGATGGACAGGACCCCTCTCATGACTACTCATCCGGGCCGAACCTACACAGGTCGCCGCCCACTGTTCAGGGCCAAAGGTCCGTGTGAGAGGATTAGTGCCCTGATGTGCGTCGATGCTGCCTGAGCATGTGTACTCGCATGTCGGAACGGATGGATTCACGAGCGGAGGCAGACATGGGCGAGTTCGAAGGCAGGGTCGCGATCGTCACGGGTTCGACCAGCGGGATCGGGGAGGCGACCGCCCGATCACTTGTCGCGACCGGAGCGAAGGTTGTCGTGAACTCCTCGTCGTCCATCGAGGCCGGTGAGGTGCTTGCTTCAGAGTTGGGTACCTCAGCCTGTTACCACCGTGCAGACGTGAGCAGTGAGGAGGAATGCACCGGTCTTGTCGATGCAGCCCTTGAGGCGTTCGGTCGCCTGGACATTCTCGTCAACAATGCCGGCTACACGCAGGTCATACCCCACCGCGACCTGGATGCCGTGACCGAGGAGGTGTTTCGGCGGATCATGGACGTGAACGTGTTCGGCACCTGGTACCTCAGCCGGGCCGCCGTGCCGGCCCTGAAGGCCAGCGGAGACGGCAACATCATCAACATCACGTCGATTGCGGGCCTGATCGCCGGCGGCAGTTGCATCCCGTATGCGGTCTCCAAGGCCGGGCTGAACCACCTAACGCGGCTCATGGCCAACGTGCTGGGGCCCGAGATCAGGGTAAACGCCGTGGCCCCGGGCCTCGTCGAGACACCGTGGACGGAGACCTGGGATGCGCTGCATGCGGCTGTTGCCGACAGAGCCCCGCTGGGTCGTTCCGGAACCTCGGAGGACTGCGGCGAGGCGGTACTTGGGATACTGCGTGCCGGCTACCAGACCGGTGACGTGGTCGTGGTCGACGGGGGCCTGACCCTGGGGGCGATCGGCTGAGGTCCAAGTCTGGTTCGTGGCTACGGGCCTGACACGGCCACCAACCGTCAGTTCACCCCATCCGTGGCTTCACTCGTCAAAGACATGATCGTCCACTACCAATTGAACTCTCGGCTAAACAGTCAACCTGGCGTTTCTGGTGGGCGCGGAGGGACTTGAACCCCCGACCCCCTCCTTGTAAGGGAGGTGCTCTAGCCAGCTGAGCTACGCGCCCGGGAGCGGACACCCTACCGGTGGCCACCCCGTTGAAGGACGAGTTCAGAACCCCTGTCTGGCCTCCAGCAGCGCCTCGGCGAGTGCCGGTCCGGCACCTGCCACGGG